>Ga0114129_10000802_pt1 | contig 40299 bp, 27 predicted proteins | sample RhiMetdeltSRZDD1_FD_80071 | JGI IMG/M metagenome (GOLD analysis project Ga0114129, IMG submission 80071) | Populus rhizosphere microbial communities from Tennessee, USA - Rhizosphere MetaG P. deltoides SRZDD1 (version 2) (version 2) | ecosystem: Host-associated > Plants > Roots > Rhizosphere >...
AGAAGTACTTCATCTCGAACACCCCTTGCGGGGTGTGCATGTACTTGTTGTTGACGACGCGGCTCACCGTCGATTCGTGCATGCCGATGTCGTTGGCGACGTCGCGCAGCACCAGCGGCCGCAAATATTCGATGCCCTGATCCAGGAACTCGCGCTGGAAATTGATGATGCTCGTGGCGACCTTGTGGATGGTCTTCTGCCGCTGATCGACCGACTTGATCAGCCACAACGCCGAGCGGAACTTGTCCTTGACGTAGGCCCGGGTCTCGCCGGCCTCTTCGGTCCCGGCCTGGCCGCTCTTGTCGAGCAGCCGGCGATACACGGGACTGATCCGCAGTTGCGGCAGCCCTTCTTCGTTGAGCATCGCGACGTACTGATCCTCGACCTTCACGACGTACACGTCGGGGATGACGTACTGGGACTGCGACGGGTTATAGCGGCTGCCAGGTTTCGGATCGAGGTTCCTGATGATCTCGATGTGCGTCTTCAGTTCCTCGATCGGCATCCCGAGCTTGCGGGCGATTTCCGGGACCTGATGGTTCTGCAGCAGCCGGAGGTGCTCGGTGACGATCTTCTCGGACGGCTCGCCTTCGAGGCCGAGGTGCCGGATCTGCAGCCACAGGCATTCCTGCAGGTCGCGCGCCGCGACGCCGATCGGGTCGAAGGTCTGCACGTGCTGCAGCGCCTTCTCGACCTCGGCCACCGGCCACTCCCCCATTGCCGCGATCTCTTCGACCGACGCGACGAGATAGCCATCGTCGTCGAGGTTGCCGATGATCGCCTTGCCGATCTCCTTGACGCTCTCGTCCTCGGTCTGGAGCGACAACTGCCACAGCAGGTGATCAGCGAGTGACGCAGCCGACGAGAGAGTGTTCTCGATCGGCGGCAGCTCTTTCACTTCCGAGGGCGTGCGGGAGCGGTAACCGTCGTCCAGGTAATCGCCGAAAAAGTAGTCGTAGTCGGCGTCGTCCCAGGTATCGGGCTTCTCGACGGCGGGCTGGGCTTCCTGTTTTTCAGGCTGCTGCTGTTCGGCGGGCTGCAGCTCCTCGGTCGGAACCTCTTCGAGCAGCGGGTTCTCGACCATCTCCTGGTTCAGCAGATCCGCAAGCTCGAGCGTGGACATCGGCAGCAGCTTGATCGCCTGCTGCAGCGATGGCGTCAGAATGAGCTTCTGAACGAGTTTTGTGTGCAGTTTCTGCGAGATTGCCATTGGTCCGTTTTCGTCGCCCGCCTCATCAATCTTAGTCCAATCGGAACTCGGCGCCGAGGTAAATCCTCTTCACCTGCTCGTCCGCAGCCAGGCTTTCCGGGGTTCCGCTGCGGTAAATCACGCCATCGTGAACGATGTAGGCGCGGTCGGTTATGCGTAGTGTTTCCCGCACGTTGTGGTCGGTGATCAGGACCCCGATGCCGCGCGATTTCAGGTGAAAAATGATCTTCTGGATGTCGGTGACCGCGATCGGGTCGATCCCGGCGAAGGGCTCGTCGAGCAGCATGAACTGCGGAGACAGGACCAGCGCCCGGGTGATCTCGACACGGCGGCGTTCGCCGCCCGACAACGTGTAGGCCGGTGACTTGGCGAGCGGCGTCAGGCCGAGTTCGGCGAGCAGCTCGCGCATGCGGCGATGCCGCGACGCCGAGTCCAGGTCGAGCGTTTCGAGAATGGCGAGCAGGTTCTGTTCGACCGTCAGGCCGCGGAAGATTGAAGGCTCCTGAGGCAGATAGCCGATGCCGCGGCGTGCGCGGACGTACATCGGGTCCGCGGTGATGTCGGTGCCTTCGAGCAGCACGCGGCCGGAGTCCGGGGACGCCAGACCGACGACCATCGAGAACGTCGTCGTCTTGCCCGCGCCGTTGGGGCCGAGCAGGCCGACGACTTCGCCGGACGAGATTTCGAGGTTCACGCCCCGCACCACCGTCCGGCCGCTATAGGACTTCGTGAGATCTTCTGTGCGAAGAATCGCCATTCAGGAGTGAGCGGTCCAGTCTAGAAACCCGGCCCTACTTGACGCATTGCCGGAGCTTCACGGGGGCGACGTTGTTGCCCTTCATGACGGTGGCTTCCGCATCACGACGGAAGGTCACCGAGGTGCCGGAGTTGACACTGCATTCGTTTGCCGTCTTCTTCTCTTCTATCTCCACCGGCTCTCCGGTTATGACGTACGTCTGGTCGGCGGGCGTGTAGACCAGGTGGTGTCCCGTGACGGTGCGGATACCCTCCTTGACGACGACGGAACGATCCGCTTCCGCACGATCGATCTCCCCGCCTCCGGGTTTCAGGAATAGCTGTATCTCTTCGCCCGTGACGTCCCCTTGCGTGCCGACCATGTGCGCCTTGGCCGTGGGGCCGGACGTGTAGGTCGCCAGCCGTTTGGCGTCCTCGTACACGAGCTGCTCAGCCGACGCGGTGGTCTGGACGGACTGCTTCTTCTTCGTCTTCGGATCGGTTTCGTCGAAGAACATCACCGAGGTGACGTGACCGCGTGCGGTGAGGTTCCCGCTCCGGTCGTCGACGACGATCGTATCCCCCTGGATCTGGGTCTGATCCTGCCAGAGCCGGGCGGCGCCGGTGTAGGTGGCCACGCCGGCTGCGCCGTCGTAGTCCAACTGCTTCGACGTCACGTTGACCGGCTGGTCCTGTTTCATGATTGACGGCGTTCGCCCGCCCTCTCCAGCCCCGTTGCCCCGTCCTCGTGCGGGCGCGGGTGCCGGCCCCTTCGCCGGCTGCTGATCGCGCGACGGCTGGACCGAGCTTCTCACATCGGTATCGGCCTTCAGCTTTTTGGAAGTGATGCCGACGGTCACCGTGCGTGCATTGACGAGGATTCGGCCATCGTTCACCGACGGGGGCGGGCCGGGGTCGCCGGGTGAGAACGTGAGCTCGAACGTGTCCTGCGCGGCTTGATGAACGGCACGCTGACCGTCCGCCGTGGTGTTGCCGTCAACGATATGCACGTTGCCGCGGAAGTCGGCTCGTTCGACCGCGCCGAGGCCCGGTTGGGTCTGCACGACCAGCTGCTGCGATCGGGCGGTCCGCTCGGACGCCGGCGGCCCACCGCGCCGTGCCGGTCTGATCTCGCGATAGGAGACATTCCCCACGAAGGTGGCGGTCTGCAGGCCGTTCGGCCCGCCGCCGGTCAGCGAGGATGACGTGATCCGTCGTGCCGGCGCGTCGGACGACGGCGGCAGATCCACCTGAACGTTGTCGACAGCGTTGAGGCCTGTCACGGTGGCGCCGTCGGCGCTCATCGTGAGATCGATCGTGTTCGCCGCAATCCGGCGCTCGCCGGCGCCTCCGCCCATCTGCACGACGGCGTTCTCGACGAGGTGCGACTGCTGGATGGTGCGGCCGTCCGGTGCGTAGGTCAGGTCGATGTCCCGTGCGCTCATGCCCTGGGCACCCGCGGCCGCTCCGGGTGTCCCGGTAATCCGGCTGTTGCCACGGAGGGCCATGCTTTGGATCAGCTTGTCGTCGGGCGTCATCTGCACGGTGAGCTCGGTCGCATCCAGCGTCCGGCCCTCACCTACCACGTGCGCCCCTTCGGTGAGCTTCAGGTAATGTTCGTTCCGCGCCAGGCCCGCGGCCTTGGCCGTCGCCTCGACGGCGCCCTGCCCTTTCTCATCGGGTTTGACCGTAATGTGGGCCTTGTCGAGCAGCCAGATCACATTGCGCCCGCGGTCGTAGCTGGCGCCAACACCCGACCCGGTCATCCGGCCCTTCGCGAACTGCACTTCTCCGGGGACGTTCATCATGCCCGTGCGCTCGTCGTAGATCGCCTGCTGACTCGTCATCTCGAGGCCGTCGTCCGTCCGAAGCTTTGCCCCTTTCGTGATGGTGGCGGTCTGCAGCGGCTTGTCGCTGCCCGCCGGCGGCATGATGACCTCCATCTCTCCGCCCGAGATGAGGACGGTGCGTCCGTCGCGGTCCGGGAGTGTCACCTCAGCGTCGCGCAGCACGGTCCGGCCATCGGGATAGGTGAACTGGTTCTTGAAGTTCAGCTCGAACGTCACCTCGCCTTCGCTGTTCGTGCGGCGGTGCGTGCCCGGTCCCAGCTCGGCGAGCGTCTTCTGATCGACGCGCGGAGTCTGCGGCCGGGCTTTCGACGGGGCGGGGCGACGGAGCATGACAATGACCACGCCCGCAAACACCAGCACGAACACGGCGATCGCCACACGGGCGAGGGATTGCCAGCGCATCAGAGTCGACCGTAACCAGTTACCAGTGTCCGGTAGTCAGTAACCAGTTTCCAGGATTCGGACTCGGAACTTGCTACTGGAAACTGGAAACTGGGAACTGGGAACTAACAAGCAGCGAGCTACAGACAATTATCCCCGTCCAGCGACCGGATGTCGCAGACGTTGAGCTCCAGGTAGGTTTCCCCCTGGTATTCGTTGCGGTCGAGGGAGAAGGCGAGGTTGATGCCGGCGCGGTGTTTCTCGAGGAAGTCGGCGCGCTCCGCCGCGCGCCAGGCGATGGCCCGGAAGCGGCGGCCCTGCTGGCTGAAGGTCATTCTGAGATGACGTTCCTTCAACGTCTTGGGACCGTCGACGATCTCGACGGGGGCGGCATGGAAGACGGGCCGTGGATTGCCCATGCCGAACGGGCCGAGCGCGTCCAACCCGCGGACGAGATCATGGGTGATGCCGTTCAGTGACAGGGGCCCGTCGATTCGAAGGCGCGGCCGCAGCTGATCGGGGTGAAGGACCTCGTCCGCCCATCCGTTGATGCGTTGACGGAACTCCGGCACACGCGCCGCCTCCATCGTCAGGCCCGCGGCCTGGCGATGGCCGCCGAAACGGACGAACAGATCCGAGCAGCGCTCGAGGGCGTCGAGCATGTCGAAGTCCGGGATACTCCGGCACGACCCGTGGGCGACGTCGCCATCGATCGAGAGGACGATCGAAGGTTTGTGGTAGGTGTCCACGAGCTTCGACGCCGCGATCCCGATTACGCCGCGATGCCATCCGGGTCCGCCCACGACGAGCACGTTGTGCGCGCCCACCGCCGGATCGGTCTCGATGGCCTTTCTCGCCTGCGCGACGAGGTCGGCCTCTTCCTGCTGCCGTCTCAGGTTCTCGTCGTTCAGCTGCTGCGCCAGGGCTCGTGCTTCGGCCTCGAGCGCGTTGTCAGTCGAGAGCAGGAGCCGCGTGGCGATGTCCGGCGTACTCATGCGTCCGGCGGCGTTCACGCGCGGAGCGAGCATGAACGCCACCTGGTACGAATCGATTGTCTTGCCGCTGAGGCCGCAGCACTCGAGCAGCGCCCGCAGGCCGATGGTGTGCGGCCCTGTGCTCAGCGAGGCGAGGCCGAACCGCGCGATTACCCGGTTCTCGCCGACGAGCGGCACCACGTCGGCGAGTGTCCCAATCGCTGCGATCTTCACGAACGCCGGCAGCCACTTCTGCCGTCCGGCGCGTGAGCACAATGCCTGTACGAGCTTCAGGGCGACACCGACGCCGGCCAGATACTTGTCGGGATAGCTGCAGTCGTGCCGTTTCGGGTTCAGGACCGCGACGGCCTCCGGCAACTCGGCGTCCGGCTCGTGGTGATCGGTGATGATCAGGTCGACGCCGAGGTCCTTCGCCTTTCGTGCCGCGTCGATCCCGCGGATTCCGCAGTCCACCGAGACGACGAGCGACACACCGTCCGCGCGCAGCCGCTCGATGGCTGCAGGCTGCAGGCCGTACCCGTCCTTCAGGCGCTCGGGAATGAAGTGGACGACATCGCCGCCGAGCATTTCGAGCGCGCGCCGGAGGATCACCGTAGATGTGATGCCATCCACGTCGTAGTCGCCGTGAATCGCGATGCGCTCGCGCCTCGCGATCGCCTGCTCAATACGCTCGACCGCGGCCATCATGTCGGTGAGCTTGAACGGATCGTGCAGGTGATCGAGGGACGGCTGCATGAAGCGCCGGGCTGCCTCGGGATCGTCGAATCCGCGCAGGCACAGCAGCCGGGCCACGGTTGGATGCAGGTCGAGGGTCTTCGCGAGGGTCGCGGCCTGCGCGTCGTCGCATGGAAGATGCTGCCAGACGAGGGTCTTCATGCGGCCGGTCCTGGCCGTGGGCCTGCCAGCTTCTGCGTGTCGACGAAGGCCTGTTCCTCAGTGCCCATGCGGCGGAATTTTTCGTATCTGGCAGCGAGCCTGGCGCTGACGGGTACGGGCATCAGGGCCGCCAGCGTCGGTTCGAGCGCCTGGTCGACCAGCGCGCTGGCGCGCGCCGGATCGTTGTGGGCGCCACCCGCCGGTTCGGGGATGATCTGGTCGATGAGCCCGAGCCGCAGCAGATCGGGCGCGGTGATCTTCAACGCTTCTGCCGCCTCCACCTTGCGATTGGCATCCCGCCACAGGATCGCCGCACACCCCTCGGGCGGGATGACGCTGTAGACCGCGAACTCCTGCATCAGCACGCGGTCGCCAATCGCGATTCCGAGCGCGCCGCCGCTGCCGCCCTCTCCGCAGACGATGACGACGATCGGAACTTCGAGCATCATCATCTCGCGGAGGTTGAGCGCGATCGCTTCGGCGACTCCGCGCTCCTCGGACTCGACACCGGGGAAGGCCGCCGGCGTGTCGATGAAGACGAGGATCGGCCGGCCGAACTTCTGCGCCAGCTGCATCACGCGCAGCGCCTTGCGATAGCCCTCCGGCCGCGCGTAGCCGAAGTTCCGGAAGATCTTCTGCTTGGTGTCGCTGCCCTTCTGGTGGCCGATCACGCAGACGGGCTGGCCTTTGTACTCGGCAAAGCCGCAGACGATCGCGTGATCGTCGGCAAATCGCCGGTCGCCATGGAGCTCGTCGAAGCCGGTGAACAGGCTGCCCACGTAGTCGAGCGTATTCGGCCGGGCCGAATGCCGGGCGACCAGCACCCGCTGCCAGGGCGTGAGACTCGAGTAGAGGTCGTTCCGGATCTCGTCGGCCCGCCGGCGCAGCGATTCAATCGACCGCAGACGTTCGGGCGTCTGCGGCAGCATGCTCAGGGCTTCGATCTCCTTCAGCAGGACGCCGATCGGCTCTTCGAACTCGAGCAATTCTGGAGGCATGTCAGTCTGCTTCGCGGCAGCTCGTCCGAATCCTCACCGGAGGGCCAGGAGCTCAGGAGTAAGTGAAGAATCGCGGCGGCTGTCGCTCATCTCAGTTCCACCGACCCGGCGCCGCAAATCTGTTCCACCTCGAGCACCAGCCGCTCGGATGGCCGTACCCGCTGGGCCACTTCGGAACGCACGCGCAACGGCTTCTCCTGGCTCTTCACGTCGAGCTCGAGGAACACCCGCCGATCGCCGCGGTGCCTGGTCAGGAGCTCGGCGAGCGCCTCGAACGTCGTCCGGGCCGCTGCCCGGCCGGAGACGTGGATGACCACTTCGCGCGTGGTCCGCTCCTTCAGCGCCGCGATTGGCAGCAGCTCGGTGGCGACGACTCGCGCGGATTCATCGTCTTTTTCGAACTTGCCGCGGACCAGGAGCATCGCGTCGGCCTCGACCAGCGAGCCGTGCTTGTTGAAGGTTTCGGGGAACACCACGACCTCGAGGCTGCCGGCGATGTCGTCGAGCATGAACACGCACATCCGGTCGCCCTTCTTGGTCTTCAGCGGACGCAGGCCGGACACGATTCCGCCAACCCAGAGGTCGGCCTCGGAGCCGCCGAGTTCCGCCAGCCGCTTGGCACCGAAGGTTTTGAGCTCTTCGGAAAAACGCTCGAGCGGGTGACCGCTCATGTACAGTCCGAGGGCTTCTTTCTCGAACGCCAGCTGCTGCGCCTCGATCCACGGAGGCGCGTCGGGGAGCCTCACCGTTTCCGGTGTGCCAGCGTCGTCAAAGCCGCCGAACAGCTGCGACTGCCCCTTGTCGCGGTCGCGCTGGAGGCGGCCGCCATGTTCGATCGCCTTGTCGACCGCCCCAAACAGGCAGGCGCGACGCTCGCGAACGGGACGGTGCTGCTCGGAGGCGAGTGAATCGAGGGCCCCGGCTTTGATCAAGCTTTCCAGCACGCGCTTGTTCACAAGGCGCAGATCGACGTGTTCGCAGAGCGTGTGCAGCGAGTCGATCCGGCCAAGCTCTTTCCGCACCGCGAGCATCGACAGGATCGCCCCTTCGCCCACGTTCTTGACCGCGCACAGCCCGAACCGGACGCCTTCCCTGGCCACGGTGAACGCCAGCTCGCTGCAGTTGATGTCCGGCTGCAGGATCGGGATGCCAAGCTCGCGGCACTCCCCGAGATACATTGCGAGCTTGTCGGTGTTCGCCGCTTCGATGGTGAGCAGCGCCGCCATGAAGTGCCAGGGATAGTTGGCCTTCAGGAACCCGGTCTGGTAGGCGACCCAGGCGTAGGTCGTCGAATGCGACTTGTTGAAGCCGTATCCGGCGAAGTACTCCATCAGGTCGAAAATCTTGGTCGCCTTCTTCTCGTTGACGTTGTTCCGGCGCGCGCCCTCCATGAAGGCTTCGCGCTGCTTGGCCATGACCTTGGGATCCTTCTTCCCCATGGCCTTTCGCAGCACGTCGGACTGGCCCATCGAGAAGCCGGCCAGCACCGCGGCGATGCGCATGACCTGTTCCTGATAGGCGATGACGCCATAGGTGTCGCCAAGAATCGGCGCCAGCTGTGGCAGTTCGTACTTGACCTCGGTCTTCCCCTGCTTGCGGGAGATGAAGTCGTCGACCATGCCGCTCTTGAGCGGACCGGGACGATAGAGCGCGTTCAGCGCGATCAGATCGTCGAGCCGCTCGGGCTTCGCTTTGCGCAGCAGTTCACGCATGCCCGAGCTCTCGAACTGGAACACGCCATAGGTCTGCCCGTCGCCGAACAGCTTGTAGGTCTTCTGATCGTCGAGCGGGATTGCATCGATGTCGAGATCGAGGCCCTCGGTCCGCTTGATCTCGTTCAACGCATCGCTGATCAGCGTGAGCGTGCTGAGACCGAGGAAGTCCATCTTGAGGAGGCCGACGCGCTCGACCTCCTTCATCGCCCACTGGGTGACGATTTCGTCTTTCTGACTCTTGTAGAGCGGGACGAACTCGGTCAGCGGACGCGGCGCGATGACGACGCCGGCGGCGTGGACGGAGGCGTGACGGGTCATGCCTTCGAGGCGCTGCGCGATTTCGAGGAGCTCCCTGACCCGTGGATCCTTCTGCTGCAGCTCCTTGAGCGGCGGACTCTCTTCGAGCGCCTTCGCCAGCGTCATGTCGAGCGCCGGCGGCACCGCCTTGGCCACGCGGTCGGCGTCCGCGTACGGGATATCCATGACCCGGGCCACGTCCCGCACGACAGCGCGCGCCTTCATCGTCCCGAACGTGATGATCTGCGCGACGTTCTCCCGTCCGTATTTGCGGGTCACGTACTCGATGACCTCGCTGCGGCGACGCTCGCAGAAGTCGATGTCGATGTCGGGGAGGGACACGCGCTCGGGATTGAGGAACCGCTCGAAGATCAGGTCGTATTCGATCGGATCGACGTCGGTGATCCTCAGGCAGTAGGCGACGAAGCTGCCGGCCGCCGAGCCGCGCCCCGGACCGACCGGAACCCCCTGCTCGCGCGCGTAGCGGATGAAATCCCAGACGATCAAGAAGTACCCCGGGTACTTCATCTTCTTGATCATCTCGATTTCATAGGTAAGCCGGCGCTCGTACTCGTCGATGGTGTGCTTCAACACTCCGCGCGCCGCCAGCTCGCGGAGCCGCGGCAGCCGCTGCTCGAAGCCATCGCGGACCACGTGCTCGAAGTATTCGTCGACCGTGAAGCCGGCCGGGACGTCGAAGTTCGGGAGGTGATTGATCGTCCCTGAGAGATCGACGTTGCAGCGCTCGGCGATCCGGACCGTGTTGGCGAGCGCTTCCGGAAAGTCCTGGAACACTGCCGCCATTTCCTCGGCAGTCTTCAAATAGAACTGGTCACCGTGGTACTTCAGACGGTCCTCGTCGGCCACGGTCTTGCCGGTGCCGATGCAGAGCAGGATGTCGTGCGGCTTGTAGTCGGAGTTCTGCAGGTAATGGACGTCGTTGGTGACGACCAGGTTGAGATTCAGATCTCTGGCGATCGGCTGCAGGCCGACATTCACGATCTCCTGCTCTTCGATGCCCTGGTACTGCATCTCGAGGAAGAAGTTGTTCGGGCCGAGGATGTCGCGGTAGACGCCCGCAGCCTGGAGCGCCTTGTGTTGCTGCTCGCTGCGGATCCCGGTCGCGACTTCGCCCTTCAGGCAACTGCTCAGGCCAATCAGCCCGGTCGCGTGCCGGGCGAGCAGGTCCTTGTCGATCCGCGGCTTGTAATAGAACCCTTCGGTATAGCCGGCCGAGACCAGCTTGATCAGGTTGTGATATCCCTCGCGGGTCTCCGCCAGCAGCACCAGGTGGTTGGCGGTCTCCCCCGGAGTCCCGCTCTTGGTTCGTCGATCGCCCGGCGCAACGTACACCTCGCAGCCAAGGATCGGATTGATCCCGCGCTTTCTCGCCTGATCGTGGAACGCGACCGACGAGAACATGTTGCCGTGCTCGGTGATGGCCGCCGCCGGCATCTTCAGCTGCACCACACGGTCGAGCAACTCCTCGATGCGGCAGGCGCCGTCGAGCAGCGAGTACTCGGAGTGAAGATGAAGATGGACGAACTCGGTCATTCCCACTCAATCGTTGATGGCGGCTTCGAGCTGATGTCGTAGACCACCCGATTAATCCCCTTCACCTCGTTGACGATTCGGGACGAGATCGTCGCCAGGAGCTCGTGCGGCAGCCGCGCCCAGTCGGCCGTCATGCCATCCTTGCTCTCCACCGCGCGTATCGCAATCGTGTACTCGTACGTCCGCGCGTCGCCCATCACGCCGACGCTCTGCACCGGCAACAGCACGGCGAACGACTGCCACAGCGTTCGATACCAACCGGCCCGCTTCACTTCTTCAGCGACGATGTGATCGGCGCGCCGCACGAGGGCAAGTCGTGACGGCGAAACCTCTCCGAGGATGCGGACCGCGAGTCCCGGGCCTGGAAACGGCTGCCGCCACACGAACTCGTCGTCTAATCCGAGCTCCTTGCCCACGCCGCGGACTTCGTCCTTGAAGAGCAGCCGCAGCGGCTCGACCAGTTTGAAGCGCATGCGCTCGGGCAGGCCGCCGACATTGTGATGGCTCTTGATCACGTGTGACGGCCCGATCACCGACACGCTCTCGATCACGTCCGGGTAGAGCGTGCCCTGCGCCAAAAAGTCGAACGTCCCGAGCTTCTTCGACTCGTCTTCGAAGACATCGATGAACGTCCGTCCGATGATCTTCCGCTTCTGTTCCGGGTCGGTCACGCCCGCCAGCCGCTCCAAAAACAGCGCCGAGGCGTCGATGAAGTGGAGCGGCAGCTTCGATCGCTCGAAACGCGCGCGGATCTGTTGCGCCTCGTCCTGCCGCATCACGCCGTTGTCGACGAAGATACACCTGAGGCGATCCCCGATCGCGTGATGGATCAACATCGCCGCGACGGTCGAGTCGACGCCGCCGCTCAGCCCGCAGACGACGCTCCCCTGCCCGACCTGCTCGCGGATCCTTTCCGTCGCCTCTTTCACGAACGAGGCCATGGTCCAGTCACCCGTGCAGCCGCAGATTTCGTAGGCGAAGTTGCGGAGGATGTCGGCGCCGCGATCAGTATGTGCAACCTCCGGGTGGAAGAGGAGCGCGTACATTCTGCGATCCGGCGCGGCCATCGCGGCGACCGGCGCGTTCGTGCTGGTGGCGGTGACGGCAAAACCGGCCGGCGCCGCTGCCACGAAATCTCCGTGGCTGGCCCAGACCCGGAGCTCTTCTGGCACCGACGCGAAGAGCGGTGCGTTCGGCCTGATGCGGATGTTGGCCATCCCGTACTCGCGATGCGGCGACGGAGCGACCTCTCCGCCGAGCGCGGCCGTCATCAGCTGCATGCCGTAGCAGATGCCGAGAATCGGGACGCCCCCGTCGAATACCGCCGTCTCACACTTTGGTGCTCCTGCCTCCGACACGCTCTTTGGACCGCCGGACAGGATGATCCCGACCGGCCGGCGCCGGACGATCTCGGACATCGGCGTATCGAACGGCACGATCTCCGAGTAAACCGACAGCTCACGCAGCCGGCGAGCGATCAATTGTGTGAACTGGGACCCGAAATCCAGGACGACGATTGTTTGGTGAGACACGGCGGTGAAAGTGACCGCGCTATTATAAGGTGTGCCTTCGCGGCGGACCACAATATCTTGTAGGTGCTTCGCCCGAACAGCGCTGGTCGTCGGGCTCATCCTTGCCTTGGGACTCTTCGGGACGTCGCCGGCCGGCGGTCAGGTTCTGCCCGACACCGTTCTCTGGTCTGTTCCCAGCGCCGCCCCACCCTCAGGGGCGCCGGTCGTCTCCGGCACGTCTCTGGTCGTACCTCTTAGAACCGGCGTGATCACCGCCCACAGCATGACTGATGGCGCTGTGAGGTGGACGGTTCCGCTGGCTGCCGCCAAGCCGCTCGCAGCAGATGACAAGCGGGTCTATGTCGCCGATGGGGAGATGCTTCACGCGCTGTCGGCCGCGGACGGAAAGGTGGCCTGGCGCGTGGTCGCCGGCCGTCCCATGACTGCTCCTCCCCTCGCGCACGCAGGCTGGGTCCTGCTCGCCGCGGCGGGGGATCTGATCGCGATCCGTGCGGAGGACGGTGCCGTGGTCTGGCGGAAGACGCTCGGGCCGATTGAGTTCCCACCGTCCCTGGACGGCGATCTGCTCGCCGTCTCGCTGGTCGATGGCCGTGTGATCGCGCTCGCTCTGGAAGACGGTTCCGAGCGCTGGACCAGGAATCTTCACTCCTCTCCCGGCGAACCGTTCGTCGTCGGGGACCGCGTCTACGTCGGAACCCAGGACAAGACGTTCTATGTGCTGTATGCCTCGTCCGGGCGGGTCGAAGATCATCGGGCGATTGGTTCCCAGGTGCGCGGCCGCGTTGCCGTTGATGACGAACGGGTGTACATGGCCGGGCTGGACAACATGCTCCGGGCGGTTCGCCGGCGCGGCGGCGCGCTGCTCTGGCAGAAGTCGCTCGTATATCGGCCCGCCGCCGGCCCGGAGCTGATCGGGGAAATGGTATTGGTCCCGGGTTACGTCGAAACCCCGCTCCCGGTATTCGCGGTAGCGACTGGCGCGCAGGCAGGCGCGCTCGGATTCGATGGATCGCTCGTCGCGCTGCCGGCGTTCACCAGCCTCGAGGACGGCCGGTTTGCCGTGATCGGGATTACTGGTGGTCTCGAGAACAAATGGACGATTTCGCTGCGCACGCCTCCGCTGGTGCACCCCATCGCGGCGCAGCCGCTCACGGTGTTGCCGGGCGAACAGGTGCCGCTCCCGCAGCCTCCCCGCTGGTGAGCGCTTCGCGTTCCTCGGCGACCGCGGCGCCGAAGCGGCGAACTCCTTCACGAATCCGTTCCGGCGGCGGTGCGGAGAACGACAGCCGCACGAGATTCTTGCCGCTGCCGTTGACGAAGAACGCCTCGCCGGCCACGTAGACGACGCCGTGCTCGACTGCGCGCGGCAGGAGTCGATCGGCGTCAATCTGATCGGGAAGGGTCGCCCACAGGAAGAATCCGCCTCTCGGAGGCGGCCAGGACAGCCGATCGCCGAACGTCGACCTCAGCGCCTCCACCATCACATCGCGTTTCTGCCGATAGTGCCGGCGAAGGAGCGGCAGCTGCCGCTGCAGGATGCCTCGGCGGCAAGCTTCATAGATCACCCGTTGATCGAGGCTTCCTGTCAGCAGGTCTTCCGATTGCTTCGCCATCTCGAGCTTCGACGCGAGAGCCGCCGGCGCGTCAATCCACGCAACGCGGAACCCCGGTGCGAGGGTCTTCGAAAAGCTGCTCAGATAGATGACGCGTCCTTCCTCGTCGTCGGCGCGAATCGGGCGGACTTCCTCCTCGGTGGTGGAGTCTTCGAAGAACAGCTCACGATATGGGTCATCCTCGACGATCAGCACGTCGCGCCGCGCCGCCCACTGGAGGAGGCGCTGCCGCTTCTCGAGGCCGATCAGCAGCCCCGTCGGATTCTGAAAATTCGGCACCAGATACAGGAATCGGATGCGGCGGCCCTGCGCAGTGAGCCTGGAGTAGACGGCGTCGAGTGCTTCGAGCGAAATACCATCAGCCTCCTGCGGCACTCCCACCATCTCGGCCTGCACGTTGCGGAAGGCGGTGATTGCGCCCGTGTACGTCGGGAGCTCGACCAGGACGACGTCGCCGGGATCCACGAGCACCCGGGCCACCAGGTCCAGGCCCTGCTGCGAGCCCGTGGACACCAGCAGCCGGTCGATGGCCGTCGGCGCACCGCGCTGCGCCATGATGCCCGCGACGGTCTCGAGCAGCGGACGGTAGCCGCGCGTCGGACCGTACTGCAGGACGGACCCGTCAGCGCCGGTGAGCAGTTCGCGCGCGATTTCCTGGAGCTCGTGCCACGGGAAGGTTTCAGGGGCCGGGTAACCGGGAGCAAAGGAAATGATGTCCCGCTTCTGTGCGAGCACCGTTCCCATCCGCCGGATCGCTGACTCCTGCATCAGCTCGGCCGAACGGGACAGAAACCTGTCGTAAGTCATCATGCGAGACGTTTCCCCGGGAGCTCCTCCGGAACGTGGACGAGCGGAATGTCGGCTGCCACCGGGTGGCGCGCGGCGTAATGCCGATAGTGCGTGAGATAAGCGCCGAGCGCACCCAGCGCGAGGTATTGAAAAACGAAGCCGCGAAGGAGCCAGGCCGCGATCTGCAGCGGCAGCACGGCAAGGCCGAGGATCGGGATCAGGTTGATCAGCCCGAAGCCGGCCGTGGCGACGATGGACGCGATCGTCGCAATCGTCGCGAGGAGCAGCACCACGCCGAACACCCCCGCGATTTCCCGCAGACTGCTGCGAACGAAGGTCAGCGCGCGCCGTCCTGCCCTGCGGACACTGATGTCCTCGATCGCGATCACCATCTGCGTGAGGAGATAGAAGACGTTCACCAAGGTGATCCAGACGATCAGCACGCTCGACGCGAGCGCAGCCGCGACCGTCCATCCGAGCAGCACGCCAGTGTTCTCCACCAGCCGATAACCGCCGACGACGAATGCGAGATAGACGACCGCCGTGGCCCCGTAGACGCCGAGCAGGCAGCCGCCGAGCCGCACGTACCGACGCCACAGCCGCTGGCACCCGTCGAGAAACGGCTCGATTGCCACGACGTTCGCGCGCCGGACCGCCTGCAGGCTCAGTGGGGGGCGCTCGATCGGACCCGCCTTCGACTCGGCTGCCGCGAGCAGTGAAACCGTGCCTCCCTTGATGACGAAGGTCAGCGCCGAGCCACCGAGAAGGACCACGGCAAACGCGATGGAGAAAGCGACGAGGGCGGCGATGTTCTGCCGCATGGCCGCGAAGACCTGTGCGACGATTTCCCGCACGTCGCCGGCCAGCAGCTCGTCGGCATTCGCGCCGAGCAGCAGCACCACGAGAAAGATGCCGCCGACGACGGGGACGGCGAGCAGGATCTTCAGCGTGGATTCCGCCACGAACTGCACTGCCACGAGCGGCCAGTTGGCGGCGGCCACGAGCGCGCCGCGCTTCAGCGTCGCTTTCAGTCCCGGGGGTTCAGGCATGGTATGGCCATTGCTGCATGGCCTGTGGAGGCCCTGAACTATCAGTTTACCTTTGGTATTCTGCTTTGTACGTGCCTTCAATCGATTCCCGCGAGCGCCGCGTCAGCTGGCGTCGGCTGCTGGCGGGCGGACTCCTGCTGACTGCGCTCGCAGGCGCGGCGGGCGGAGCCCTGGAGCTGTGGTGGTTCGGCCGGACGGACGCGTCGGCGGCGCGGCGAGTCGAACGCGATGTGAACCAGCGCTTCGGGGCGATGGTGCGCGCCATCACCCAGGCGTCGGCGCAGGTCGCGACCGACCCCAGGGCAGCGGCCGGTCTGAACGCGGGTCCGGACGCCGGACGCCAGCTCTTTGATGTAGTGCTCGAAGCCCGCCGCAGCACCGCCCGACCCGCGGAGATCGCCATCACGATTTACGACAAGGCGATCGTCGCCCGCGCCTGGGCGGGCGCGCCGTCGGATATCCCGAACGAGCGCATCGCCGGCCCGTCGACCCTGTTCGTGACGCCCTCGCCTCTCGGCCTGCGGCTCGTTCATGTCCAGCCGATCACCAGCAGCGAAAGCTCACGGCTCGGCGCGGTCGCGACCGAGCACGTCCTCTCCCCCGCGCCCGCCGCGACCACATTGACGCCGACCGACTTCACGCTGCAGACCGGCCTTGGACCCGCGTCGCTGCGGACCGAAGGAGCAGGCGACCTCTCGCGTCAGGGCGCGGTGCTGCTCTCCACGCCCTCAGGAGAGCCGCTGGCCGAAGCCTGGGTGGATCCCCGTACCTTGCGCGCGGCACGCGCTGACTGGCGCAGGCACGTGGGAGCGGTGATGCTCGCGCTCGTCGGTTGCACGGCGCTGCTGCTCGTGGGGCCCTTGCTCGATCGGCGTATTCGCGGGCAGAGACGGACCTACGTCGGATCCACGCTCGGGGCGCTCGGACTGACCGCGCTCGGTGGGATGTTCGTGTGGGTCGCGGTCGGGCTCGCGGCGAACGCGCGGCCGTCGACGCCGGTTTCGTTGCTGGTCGGCGGCGCCACGGCCGCCGCGCTCGTGAGTCTGCTGGCAGGTCCCGTCGCCCGGTTGCGCGTAGCCATGCGCGGACGCGCGCTCTTTCTCGACGGCGCATCCCTCAAGCTGTTTTCGACCCAGATCCTGGCCGGCGCCGGTGTCGCGGCGCTGATCGTCCTCTTTTATCTCCTCCTCGGTCGGGTCATCGATCCGGTCTCGATCGATCTGCGGCACTTCTCACTCCATCCATGGAGCGTGCCCCGCATCACTCTGCTGACCGGCATCGTCGCGGCGCACCTGGCGGTTCTCTGGGGAGGCACCCTGCTCCTGACGGCCGCTGCGGCGCCCCGGCGGATTCCCCGGAGCGCAATCGGTCTCCGTTTGAGTGTTCTTGCTCTGTGGATTGCGCCCGCCGTGGCCGCTGCGGCCATCCTGGCGGCCCCTCGGTTGCCGATTCCCCGGCTCGGTCTCGTGCTCTCAGCAGCGGCGTGTGCAATTGCCGCGTTGAACGGTACTCGCATCCCGAGCTGGTATCGCCGCACGACGGTCGCAGCCCGCATCTTCGCCCTCTTCCTGGCGTTCCTGATCCCGGCGTTGCTGCTGTATCCGTCGATGAACTGGTTCGCGGAGCGCGCGACCCGCGGGCTCATCGCCACTGAGTACGCCGTCCAGGCCCAGAACCACGTGCAGACGCTGCTGCAGCGAACCGAGCAGGCTCGCAAGGAAGTGGATGCGCTCGACGCACTCCCCGATCTGATCGCGAACGATTCGTCACCCGACGCGCCGCCAGATTTCCGGGCGGCGTTCCTGGTGTGGCAGCAGACCGTCCTCGCGCGCGAGCGCCTGACGTCGGCGGTCGAGTTGTACGACCGGACCGGGAAGCTGGTGAGCCGCTTTCCCTTGAACCTCCCCGAGTACAGCGCGACCTCGCTTCAGAGCGGCGTCGGCTGCGACTGGGACGTGTTCGGCGAGGTGGCGCCGTTCGGCGCGGAGGAGCGCCGGATGCTTCATGCCGAGCGCCGTATCTGCACGACCGACGCGAACGGTCAAAAAACCATCCAGGGCGCCATCATCCTCCACGTGCTCTTCGAGTACGAGACGCTGCCCTTCATGACCTCGCAGAATCCGTACTTCGAGGTCGTACGCGCCGCGGACACCAGCGCGAAGGAAGGCACCGCGGGAGGCAACGTCGAGGTCGCGATTTACGGGTGGGGACTGCAGCCGGTCTACACCTCGGGGCGCTCGGCCTGGCCGATCACCGACGAACTGTTCGCGCGGCTGTATGCCTCGCGTCAGCCGTTCTGGGCCGAAGTCGACGCTGGCGGATCGCGTCACCAGGTCTTTTTCTCGAACGACCGCGAACGGATCTTCGCGATCGGCTACCCCGTTCTCACCGTCTTCGATCATTTCGTCCACCTCGCCGAGTTGACGACGTTCGGCGGCGCAGTGTTCGGGATCGTGCTGATCGGCACCGGCCTCTTCACCCGAATCGGCCGGCAGCGGCCGCGGGTCGGCCGGGCATTGCTGCGTGAGATCCGCGCGAGCTTTTATCGAAAGCTGTTCCTGGCGTTCGTGCTGGCCGCGATCATCCCGGTCCTGACACTCGCACTGGTGATCCGCACCTACTTTGCGAACCTGCTCCAGGCTGACGTGGAGGCGGAGGCCGCACGGACCGCCGCCGTTGCCCAGCGGGTGATTCAGGACGTCGACATCGGCCTGCGGCGGAGTGCCCAGCCCACCGAAACACTCAGTGACGACTGGATGGTCTGGATCAGCCAGGTCATCAATCAGGACGTCAACGTATTCAGGGGGGCCGAGCTCGTCGCCACCTCCGAGCGCGCGTTGTTCGCGTCCGGCGTTCTCCCGACGCGGACGCCGGACGACGTCTACCGCGCGATCGTCCTGCAGCGCCTTCCCAGCTTCGTCCGCGAGGACGCGATCGGTGCCTTCAGCTACATGCTGGCGGCCGCGCCCGTGCGGGCGGCCGGTCAGGACGTGCTGCTGACCGTGCCGCTGACCCTCCGTCAGCGCGAGATCGAGCGTGAGATCGACGAGCTCGATCGCGGCGTCCACCTCGCGGCACTGTTCTTCATCCTGCTTGGCGCGGCGATCGGACTGTCCATGGCTGAACGCATTGCCGACCCGGTGCGGCGACTCACGCGCGCGACCGGGAAGATTGCGCGGGGCGACTTCGACGCGCGGATCGCGGTGCGATCGACCGACGAGCTGCGGCGGCTCGTGGATGCCTTCAACAGCATGGCTGCGGAGCTCAAGGCCCAGCGCGTGCAGCTCGAACGGACGCACCGTCTCGAGGCATGGGCCGAGATGGCCCGGCAGGTTGCCCACGAGATCAAGAACCCGCTCACCCCGATTCAGCTCTCCGCCGAGCACCTGCAGCGGGTCCACGCCGATCGGGGTGAGCCTCTCGGTCCGATCCTCGAGAACTGCGTTACGTCGATCCTGGGCCAGGTGAGGCTGCTGCGGCAGATCGCATCGGAGTTCAGCAGCTTCGCGTCCTCGCCGACGGCCCGCCGTGCCTCAGTGTCGCTGCCGGAGCTCGTCGCCGAAGTCGTCGACCCGTATCGCACCGGCCTGAAGGGGCGGATCGAGATCGTGAACAGGGTTCCGCCATCGCTGCCTCCCGTTCTCGTCGATCGAACGCTCACATTGCGCGCCCTTTCAAATGTCGTCGAGAACGCACTTCATGCAATGCCGGGAAACGGGACCCTGACGATCGACGCGGTCGTCGACCCATCCGAGGTCAGCCTCGTCGTCACCGACACCGGCGTCGGAATGGACGAGGAGGCGCTCGAGCGTGTGTTCGAGCCCTACTTCTCTACCAAGACCACCGGGACCGGTCTCGGTCTGCCGATCGCGCGGCGAAACATAGAGCTGAACGGTGGCTCGATCGACGTGCGCAGCGTCAAGGGAGAAGGAACGACGGTGACTGTGCGGTTGCCGCAGGTGGATGCGGCAACTCCGCCGACAGACGTCCAGCTGACCACCCGCCTCCGCGCTGACGCTACGGCGAGGCAGGCTTCCGAGAGGTAGCGTTACAAGCCCGCGTCGCTCGAAGAGGCGACCTGAGGATCGTTGTTCCCCTGCGCGGTGGCCTCCCCGCCCAATGCGTCGCCCGGCCTCCGCCGCATGCGGGTGTAGACCCACATGATCAATGCAGCCACCGTATAAGTGTAGGCCATGGTCACGAGTGCGAGTCGCGGGTGTGAGGCGATCAGGGCGAAGAGCACTGCGACGAGGAACAGGGCGAAGTAGGAACGGCGCCAGCCGACCTCGATCGCCTTCACGCTGCGAAACCGGATCGTGCTGACCATGAGCAACGCCGGGACAACGACCATCGCAAGGGCGGCGAATGCGAACTCCTGGTCACGCGGACCGTCGGGGAAGAGATAAATCGTCGAGGCAATCACGCCCGCCGCCGCCGGACTCGGCATGCCGACGAAATAGCGCTTGTCGGTTGCTGCCGCGGTCTGAATGTTGAAACGCGCAAGCCGCATCGCGGCCGCGGTGACGTAGATGAAACCGGCCGCCCACCCCAGCCGTTTCAGTGGCCACAGTCCCCAGGTGAACGCCAGGATGGCGGGCGCCAGCCCGAAAGACACGACGTCAGCCAGCGAATCGAGCTGCACGCCGAACGCGGAGGACGTCTTCGTCAGGCGCGCCACGAAGCCATCCAGTGTGTCGAGCACCATCGCGATGCCGATCAGCACGGCGGCTGTGTCGAAGTCACGCTGCGTCGCATAGACGACGCAGCCGTACCCGCAGAACAGGTTGGCCATCGTGAACATCGACGGCAGGAGATAGACGCCACGTTTGAACCGCTGCGGGCGATCCTCGCGCCGCCGGCGCGGCCGGCCGTTAAGCATGGGCCACCTCCGCGGATACGCCGGTGCCGGCCCTCGTCTTGTCCCTGGCCAGGATGGATTCGCCGGCCACGACGTGTTGCCCGACCGACACCAGGATCTCCATGTCGGTGGGCATGAAGACGTCCATCCGCGATCCGAACTTCATCAACCCGATCCGCCCCCCGGGCGCCACCACATCCCCTTCGTGCACCCGGCAGACGATGCGCCGCGCCAGCACGCCGACGACCTGCCTGGCGACGACCGTCCGCTTCCCGCTTTCGATCCAGATCTCGTTCAGCTCGTTGTCGTTCGCCTCGTGCTTATACGCGGGCAGGAACTTCCCCGGACGGTACTCGATGCGGCTGATACGCCCACCTACCGGGGCGCGATTCATGTGGACGTCCAGTGGAGACAGGAAGATCGTGACCTGGTTCCATTCTCCGGGTGGTGCCCACCGCCGGTCGCTGGGCCCCGCGATCATCACTTTGCCGTCCGCAGGCGACACGACGATGCCGGGTTCGGTCGGTACGACTCGGTCGGGATCCCGGAAGAAATACGCAAAGAAGCCGCCGAGGAGCGCGAATGGGACGGCCAGGCCGCGGCGCCGGGCGAGGGCAAGCCCAAGGGCCGGGATCAGCGCGCCTGCGATGAACGGATATCCCGCGCGGTCGATTTTCATGAAGGCGGCGGTCAGAAAAGCGAAGGCCGGATGCGCCCGAGGCTCTCCTGGCGCATCCGGCCGACGGGATTTGTTGTGCTGTCTGTGGGGTCAGCCCCGCATCATCGACGGCTCGCTCGTGCGGTGGCGGCGGACGATGTTTTCCATCTGATCCTTCAGGTGCAGTTTGCGCTTCTTGAGGGTGACTTCTTCGAGCTGTTCAGGTTCCGAGAGGTAGTTTCGAGCGGCCAGACTGTGTAGTTTTTCGTCGAGATCGTGATGCTGACTGGCGAGTTGGCGATACACCTCGTCGGTTTGCAGCAGTTGACGCTTCAGCTCTTCGAAGTCTGTCGGCATTGCCGCCTCCTTGAAGGGGATTTCCGGCTACAGCAAGGCATTCATATAAAGGCAAGGTAACACAAGACCGGGGCGCCTTCAAACACTACAATCACTGGAGTTCACGCCGGCTTCGCCAGATTTTCGCGCCACAGGATGAGGGCGTCTTCGACGGGTTGTGAGTAGTATCGGGGCCGGCGCGCCACGACTTCAAAACCGAGACTAGCGTAGAGTCGCCGCGCCGGCTCGTTCGACTCACGCACTTCCAGTGTGGCGCGCGTGGCTCCGCGTCGCGCGGCTTCGTCGATCACCCAGGCCATCAGACCGACGCCAAGACGGCGCTGACGATATGGCATGTCGACAACCAGCGTGTTGACGTGAAGCTCGTCAGCCACGATCCAGCAGGAGCAGAACCCGGCGAGGCGCCGATCCGGCAAGCGGAGGACAAAAACGTGAGCGACGTCGGATTGGGCGAGCTCACGCGCCAGCATCTCGCGGGTGCACGGATTGGTGAAGCAGCGGGCTTCGAGTTCCGCGACTTCGTCCAGGTCGCGATCGTCTGACAACCGTTCGATCGCCATGCCGTGGAGTGGACCGCCGGTTCCGGATTCCCCCAAAACCGGCGGCTCTCCCGGCCTGTCAGCGTCCGGCACGTCCACGAGCGAGCTCTGCGTCGGGCCGTCTGATGTAAATCGGAACGATGGCGTGCGGCGCAACCGCTCGCTCGGGATGACGTGCGGCAATGCGCGCGGCTTCGACGGCAAGGGCCGGGGCCGGCTCCAGCACCACGGCGCGCGATCCCAGGGTGCGGATAATCGAGTCCTTGTAGCGGATGGCGCCGTCACCGGCGAACGCGATTGGGCGCGAGCCGAGCACGTCGGTCCATGAGTCGAGCGTCGCCTGCGGGGGCGCTGACGATGCGTGGACCAGAGCCGTGTCCACGTTTCCGTCGTACAGGATCGCGAAAACCTCACCGCGCTGCGCGTCGATCCAGGGCGCCACCAGCGCATCCTCGCTGCGGTTGCGAAGCGTATGACGGCCGATCGCCTCCAGCGCGGACACGGGCACCACCGTCAAGCCACGCGAGAACGCCAACCCCTGGATGGCCGCGATACCGACGCGCAGACCAGTGAACGAACCCGGACCCGCCACGACCGCGAGCCGCCCGACATCGTCGAGTCCGACGCCTGCGGTTTCGAGTACGCGGCCGAGATCCGTCGGCAGGCGCTGACCGTGTGTCAGTGACGGGTCACCGCTGATCTCGCTGACGATCTCACCATCGCGGAGAACCGCGACACTGCCCGCGCGTGTAGTCGTGTCGAGTGCGAGAATGATCAGGAACGCCGACCCCCGGGGCGGCTCTGAGTCAGATGTTATACTCCGGTGCTTCGCCCCGGACAGCGCGGCGCTGTCGTGCCCCATCACTGGCCCTTCGCGAATGTCGTCTTCCACGCCCTCGACCCCGGCCGGCGCCACTCCTGCGATGCGCCAGTTCTTCGACGCCAAGCGGCAGCACCGCGACGCGATCCTGTTCTTCCGGATGGGCGACTTCTACGAGATGTTCTACGAGGATGCGCTGACCGCCGCGCGCGCCCTCGAGCTGACGCTGACATCGCGATCGAAGGACACGAGCGGCGGCGCCATCCCGATGTGTGGGGTGCCTCATCACGCGGCTGACACTTACGTCGCGCGGCTGGTGCGGAAAGGCTTCCGGGTCGCCATCTGCGAGCAGATGGAGGATCCAAAGAAGGCGAAGGGAGTCGTTCGCCGCGAAGTCGTGCGGGTGGTGTCGCCCGGCACGCTGACCGACGCCAACTATCTGGACGCGCGCGAGCCAGCCTTTCTGATCGCGATCAGCCCGGCCACGGGTGACCCGGGTTACGGCGTCGCCCTGCTCGACCTCTCCACCGGCGAGTTCACGACCGCCGAATACTCGGGTCCTGACGGACGACAGGCGCTGCTCGATGAGGTCGCCGTTCTCCGACCGCGCGAAGTCATCGCGCCGAGCGGATTCCGCGAGCCAGCCACGATGATTGAAACGCTGCGGCTCCCGGCGGTGGTGACGACGGTGGAGCCCTGGACCTTCGAAGCGGAATCAGCCCGGCGTGCGCTGATCGAGCAGCTGCAGACGCAGAGCCTGGCGGGTTACGGTCTGGAGGGACACCCGGCCGCAGTCAGCGCGGCGGGGGCGCTCGTGCAGTACCTGCACGAGACGCAGAAGGCCGACCTCGCCCACATTCGAGAGGTCTCGTTCCGGACCGGCGCCGACTGCCTGGTCATCGACCCGACCACGCTCAAGAACCTCAACGTCATCGAGTCGGCCGACGGCGGACGCAGCGGTTCACTGCTCCACGAAATCGATCGCACAGTCACCTCGATGGGGGGGCGACTGCTGCGGACGTGGCTGCTGAAGCCGCTGTTGTCGCTCGAGCGCATCCAGGATCGGCTGGATGCAGTCGAAGAATTCGCGTTCCGCAGCACCGAGCGCGCGAAGGTGCAGGACACATTCCGGACGGTGCACGACATGGAGCGGCTGGTCGCGCGCGCGGCGCTCGGCACCGCCGGTCCCCGTGATCTGGTGGCCCTGCGACAGTCGCTGGCTGCGGTGCCCCGAGTGCGCCTGCTGCTCGAGGGGCTCAATGCGCCGCTGATTGGGAGCCTGGCGGCTGGCCTCGACGATCTGCCGGACCTGCGCCGCGATCTCGAGGCGACCCTGGTCGACGAGCCACCGGCCCTTGCCCGCGACGGTGGTGCGATTCGCGACGGCGTGGATCCCGAGTTGGACGAGCTTCGCGACATCAGCCGATCCGGCAAGCGCCGCATCGCGGAGATGGAAGATGCCGAGCGCACCCGCACCGGCATCAACTCGCTGAAGATTCGCTACAACCGGGTGTTCGGGTACTACATCGAGATCTCGAAATCCAACCTGGCGAACGTGCCGGGCGACTACCTGCGGAAGCAGACCATTGCCGGAGGCGAGCGATTCATCACGCCGGCGCTCAAGGAGTACGAGGACAAGGTGCTCGGCGCCGACGAGCGGATCCTCGAGCGCGAGCTCGAGCTGTTCGACGCGGTGCGCAGGCGGGTGGCCGCCGAAGCGCCCCAGGTGCAGGACACGGCGCGGGGCCTCGCCGCCTTGGACGTCCTGACCGCGCTCGCCGAGACCGCCGGCATCTGCAACTACACCAAGCCGGTGATGCACGGTGGCGACGAGCTGGTGGCGTCCGATGCGAGGCACCCCATCGTCGAGCGGCACTCACCCGACTCGTTCGTGCCGAACGACGTTACCCTCGATGCCACGAGCCAGCAGCTGGTGATTCTCACCGAGCCGAACATGGGCGGCAAATCGACCTACCTGCGGCAGACGGCGCTGCTCTCGCTGATGGCGCAGGCGGGATCGTTCGTCGCGGCCAGGAGCGCGAAGCTGCCGATCGTCGATCGCATCTTTGCGAGGGTCGGCGCTTCTGACAACATCGCGCGCGGGCAGTCGACGTTCATGGTGGAGATGCAGGAGACCGCCAATATCCTGCACTCGGCGACCTCGCGCAGTCTGGTCATCCTCGACGAGATCGGCCGCGGCACCGCAACCTTTGACGGGCTGAGCCTCGCCTGGGCCGTGGCCGAATACCTCGCGTCGAACCCGAAGGCGCGGCCGAAGACGATCTTTGCGACGCACTACCACGAGCTCACGGATCTCGCAGACGCGCTCGGCTCGGTGGTGAACTATCACGTCGTCGTCCGCGACTGGAAGGACGACATCGTGTTCCTTCGCAAAGTCACGGCCGGCCGCTCGGATCGCAGCTACGGCATCCAGGTCGCGCGGCTCGCCGGCCTTCCCGCCAGCGTCGTGGCACGTGCGCGCGAGATCTTGAACGGCCTCGAACGTGACGAGCTCTCGCGCGGCGGCCGGCCGTCGCTGAGTGCCGAGGGCGTCAAGAACCGGCAGCTCGGATTGTTCCAGGAACCGGCCCCGGTACCGGTCGAGCACCCGGTATTGTCGAAGCTCCGACAGGCCGACGTCGAGAACCTGACCCCGCTGCAGGCGCTGTCGCTGCTCGCCGATTTGAGGCGCGAGGCCGCTGAGTGATGCGCCGCGCGGTCGCGGCACTGTCCCTGATCATCACGCTGGTGCCGGTTTTGGCGGACGCGGCGACCCGGTACGATCCCCGGCTCCAGTTCCGCACGATTTCCACCGCGCGTTTCGACATTCATTTTCACCAGGGAGAGGAAGCGCTGGCACGCTACCTGGAATCCATCGTCGAACGCGAAGCTGCCAGCGTCGACGCCGCGGTCGGGGCTGCCATGGGACGCGTCCAGATCATCCTGGTCGACCAGAACGATGTGTCGAATGGCTGGGCAACGCCGGTCCCCTATAACACCATCGAGATCAGCGTGGCGGCTCCGACCGTCGAGAGCGTCATCGGGAACTCGCCCGACTGGCTGCGGATCGTGTTCGTGCACGAGTACACGCACATCGCCCACCTCAGTCGTGCGGGCGGCTGGTTGAACGGCCTGCGTCGCGGGTTCGGCCGGCTGCCATTGCTCTTTCCCAATCTGTATCAGCCGGTCTGGGCCATCGAAGGCATCGCCACCTGGAATGAGAGCCATCAGACGCAACACGGGCGCGTTGTTGCCGGCGATTTCCGGCTGTGGCTGAACAGCGCGGCAGTAGCCGGGAAGTTCGAGCCGATGGATCGGGTCAACGGCGGGAACGTGGATTGGCCGGGGGGCAATGGGCCGTATCTGTATGGCGCTTACTTCCATGAGTTCCTCGCGCGGAGCGGCTCATCCGCTTCCATTCGTGAATTGGCCGCTGAGACCGGACGCCGCCTCCCGTATCTCGGATCGCGAGCCTACAAGAAGGTGTTCGGCCGATCGCTCGGCGAGCTGTGGCGGGACTTCGAGAGTTCGGTCGGACAACCGTCAGCGCCTGCCAGCCGCGCCGTGCGTCTGACGAATCAGGGGTTTCGCGTGGCGACGCCGCGGGTTCGCGCTGACGGTCATGTGTTCTACACGTCGATCACGCCGCATGGTTTCCCTGCGTTGATGGAGCTCGGGGCCGAAGGGGAGCCACGATTCGTCTCGAGGCGATATCCGGGAGGAACCATCGCGTTCGCGGGAGATCGCCTCGTGGTCGACGAACTCGATCTCGTACGAAGCGTGGCGCTCCAGTCCGATCTCTATGTCGTCGATCCGCGCGGCGGCGCGCGTCGGCGGATCACGCACGAGGCTCGGGCGTCTGATCCCGACGTGGCCGCGGACGGCACGTCCGTGGTCTGCACGATTCAGATGGCGGACCGGCGCGCGATCGCCACGTTCGAGCTCCCCGGCCCTGGCCAGTACGCCACGCCTCGGATCCTCGTGAGTGAAGAGGGTGTGAATTTCGCGATTCCCCGCTGGTCGCCCGATGGCCGCCTCATCGTTGCCGAACGGCAGCGGCGTGGACGCCTTGCGGAAATCGCCCTCATCGATCCGTCGACCAAAAACGTGCGCGTGCTCGCCAGCGTGCCGGACGCGCGCGCCGGCTCGCCGATGTGGACGCCAGACGGCGCCGCTGTGTTCTTTTCCGCCGTGTCCCGCTACCCTCCGTTCCGCATCTATCGGGTGGACATCGCGACCGGCGCGCGCTCGCGCCTCGAGGGGACCGGCGTCAGCGCTCAGTCCCCCACCATTTCAGCTGACGGCGGCAGGCTGGTCTTCGTCGGCTACACCGCGGAGGGCTACGACCTGTTCGCGCTCGCTCTGAACGATGCCGAATGGATCCCGGTGGACAGCGCGCCCGCCGTCTCGAGTCTCGGATCCGCGTTCGTAACGACGCCGTGGTTCCTTCCGGTCATCCCTCCGACCGTTTTCGCGACCGCGTACTCGCCCCTGCGAACCTTGCTCCCGACCTTCTGGACGCCGACGCTCGAATCCGATGGCGACGAGGTCGTCGTCGGCGCCGCCACCGGATCTGCAGATGCACTCGGCCGCCACGCGTACGCCATCGAGGCGGGATGGTCGACGCGTGCGGTTCCGGACTGGCAGATCGCCTACGCCTACGATCGATGGCGGCCCACCCTGTTCGGCTCTTACTCCGACGACACCGATCCCTGGCACGACGGCACAGTGCGCACCCGCGAAGTCAACGCCGGCATGCTGCTGCCGTTTCAGCAGGTCAGGCGATCGCAGTCGGTGCTCGCGGCGGTGCACGCCGCCGACGACGAGTTCGAGTGTCGCGAGTGCGAGTCCCCCATTGCCGCGTCGGTCACACGCCGATCGATCCGCGGCGGCTATGCGTTCAGCACCGCGCAGCAGTACGGGTACTCGATCAGCACAGAGGAAGGCACTCGTGCGTCGGTTACCGGTGAAGCGTCTCGGGCCAACGTGGATGGAGATCCGGAGGGGCCGCTGCACGGAAACGGTATGGCGCTGACCGCTGACCTCCGCCACTTCGTGCCCCTCGGGCCCCGACATGGGGTACTGGCCTTGCGTCTCGCGGCGGCCGGGTACTTCGGATCGGACGAGGCCCAACAGGTATTCAGCGTCTCTGGCAACGGTCCGCAGTCCGGAGGGTTCCGGTTTGGTGTCGATGCCATCGGTCTCCTGCGCGGTTTCAGCGAAGATGCCCTGATCGGCGCGCGGGCGGCAGTCGTGAACGTGGACTACCGGGTGCCGTTGATGCGGATCGCCCGCGGCATCGGCACGCTTCCGGGCTTCGTGCGGAATCTTCATGGTGCGGTGTTCGCCGATGTTGGCGAGGCCTGGACGACCACCGCCCGGTGGCGCGACGTGAGCGCCTCGTTCGGGGCGGAAATCTCCGCCGACACGGTGATCGGGTTCGTGCTCCCCGTCACGATGACCGGCGGTGTTGCGCTCCGGCGCGACGGCCCCGCTCGCGATCGCGATCTCGTGGTATTCGGACGGATCGGGCGCGCCTTCTGAGACAGCCGCGGGTTCGCGGTTCGGGGGCTCGCGGGTTCGGAAAGCCGACCCGCGACCCCGCGAACCCGCGATCCGCGAACCCGCGGCAGAAGACGCCGCTATAGTGTTTGTGAGATGTCCGACAAATCGCGGTTCCTCAAGGTGCCTGTCGAGCCGCTCACGGTCAGCGCGACGGCGACGGCCGATGAGCTCCTGGCGCGGATGGAGAGGATCTCGTTCCAGGGGCGCAACCTGGCAACGGCGCGACGGATCTGGGAGCGGATGCTTGCCGACGATTGCACGATCTTTCTCGGCGTCGCAGGAGCGCTCAGTGCCGGCGGCCTCCGGCTCGTCATTGCGCACCTCCTCGAACACCGGTACGTCGACTGCCTGGTCTCGACCGGCGCAAACCTGTACCACGATCTCCACGAGACCCGCGGCCGCCGACACTACATCGGCTCGCCGCGGGAAAACGACGCGCTGCTGCAGGGCGACCGCATCGACCGGGTGTACGACACGTATGCGAGCGAGGACGAGTTCGTCGAAAACGACGAGTGGATCGCCGAATTCGCGAGCGGCCTCGATCACCGTCCCTACACGTCACGTGAGTTTCTCTACCTGCTCGGCCGTCACCTTTGGGAAACGACCCGACAGAACGGGATCCTGACCGCAGCCTACCGGGCTGCAGTTCCGATCTTCTGTCCGGGCATCGCCGACTCCTCCATTGGCATGGGTCTGTCGCAGGCGCGTCATGCCGATGCGCGAACCGGTCATGTGGACGTGATTGGCGATGTCATCGAATCCACCAACCTGGTCATCCGCCGCCCGCGCACCGCCTCGGTCGTGGTCGGTGGCGGTACGCCGAAGAATTTCATCAATCAGGCAACCGTGCAGGCCGAGTTCTACGACGACCGGGTCAGCGGACATCGCTACGCGCTGCAGATCGTGACCGATGTGCCGCACTTCGGCGGCGCGTCGGGCGCGACGCTGGAGGAGGCCCAGAGCTGGGGCAAGCTGGCGACCGACGCAGAGCAGGTCACGGTGCACAGCGATGCGACCATTGCGCTGCCGCTCCTGGTGAGCGCGCTCGCCGCCAGCGCGTCGGAGATTGTCTGCTCCCGGAAGCCGCTGCGCTTCGATCTTTCGGGACCGGTCATGGCCGTCGATGGGCGGCCCCTGCCACAAGCGCGTTTCGAGGCTGAAGATCCATGAGCTTTCCGTTCGAGTACGACCACGGCGCCCCGCTGTCCTTCGGCGGTGCGTTGCCGCACCCGGCCACGTTCGACAGTGCACGCGCGGTCATTCTCCCGGTCCCGGTCGATCGCACGACGTCCTACGTCGGTGGTACCCGCAACGGCCCGCACGAAATCCTGCAGGCTTCCTCGCACATGGAACTGTGGGACGACGAGATGCAGGTGGATGTGCACGAAGCCGGGATCTTCACCTTGCCCGAGATGGAGCTGCCGTTCGGGGAACTGGCTCCGCTGATGGATGAAATTCGGCGGGTGGCGGGCGAGATCCTGAATCGCGACAAGTTTCTCGTGACGCTCGGCGGCGAGCACTCAATCACGCCGCCGCTGGTCGCGGCGGCAGCGGCGCGCTACCCCGGCCTCGGCGTTCTCCAGATCGACGCCCATGCGGATCTACGCGACAGCTATATGGGGACCCGGCACAATCACGCCTGTGCGATCCGTCGGGTCCTGGAGTTTGCGCCTGTGACGCAGGTGGGGATCCGCAGCATGTCGACCGAGGAAGCCCAGGCCGCACCCGGGCTCCGGACCCGCATTTTCTACGACCACTCGATGCGCCGGGACCCGGCCTGGATCGATCGTGTCGTCGACACGCTTCCCGAGTCCGTTTACCTGACCATCGACGTCGACGGGCTCGACCCCGCCATCATGCCGGCGACAGGGACGCCGGAGCCCGGCGGGTTGTCCTGGTACGAGGCGCTGGCACTGCTCCGGGCCACGATCGAGCGCCGGCGTGTCGTCGCGTGCGACGTCGTGGAGCTCAGCCCGCTGCCCGGCATCATGGCGCCGAACTTCCTCTGCGCCAAGCTGGTTTACAAGATCCTGACCTACCGATTCGCCGAGGCCGTAGGTCGATAGGGCCTAAGGGTGATACCTAACTATCCGGCAGCGCTGTATACTCCGTATACTCTAGCCACATGCCGGAATTGTACGAGCGGGCGCTCAGCGCCCTCGAGCAGGGGCACGGCGCCGAGGCGTCCTCGCTGCTGATCCGCGCCCTCCGGCAACCGGGGCTGCTCCGGGACGATCAAATCCAGATTCGATGCGCGTTGGCCGAGGCCTGGCTGCTTCAGGATGACTTGCGACAAGCCGCCGAGGCCCTGGGGCGTCCGCCCGACGTGCGGGAGCGCGCCGACCCTGCGCGGCTGTCGGACCTCTGGCGGATGCACGGGCGGGTCGCCGCTGCCAAGGGGGAGGCCTCCCGGGGCGTCGCGTTCCTTACCAAGGCCCTGAAACTCGCCGAACGCGCCCACGATTCGCGCTCCATTGGGCTCTCCCACTACGAGCTCGCCCTCTGTTATCGCCAGGTTGGCGATGCCGCGATCGTCCGGGATCATCTGGCGGCGGCGGCTTCCGCCCTGCACGCGGCGGGTGATCGGCGCTACCTCGCGATGGTCCATTCCCTGCTCGGCGTCTCACTGGCGCAGGAAGGGAGGCTGGAAGAGTCGCTCGTCACGATGCGTCACGCGGAGCGCCTCGCGACCTCGGCCCAGGCTGGCGACGTCCTGGCGACCATCTATGGCAACCAGGCGAACGTCGCGTGCATGCAGCACCGGTACGAGGAAGCCCTGGCGCTCGCCGAGCGCAGCGTGGAGCATCAGCAGGAGTCGGGCACCCCGCACGGCCTCGGGATCGCCTTGGCATCGCTCGGCCAGATTTGTGTGCGGGTCGGCGATTTGGGCCGCGCAGAAGAGACACTGAACCGCGCCCTCGACGTGCGCAGCCCGATGCGCTTCATGCGCGAAACGTCCGGTGGCGTTTTCGACACCCTCGCCCAGATCCACCTGATTCGCGGTCAGCACGACGAAGCGGCCCACGCCCTCGAACGGTCGAAGGAAGCCTACGGGGAGTACGGGGCGGAGACCACCCGATGGTATTACTGGGGGCTGCGCGTGCTGGAGGCCCGTCTCACGCTGCGGCGGGGGCAGGCGCGCACGGCCCTCGCGATGGCCAACGACATCGCGTCCATGGAGCGGATCCCCGCGGTTTACGCCATTCTTGGAGAGCTGATCGCCATCGAAGCCCTGCTCGCGACGGGCGCGAGCGGTGAGTGCCAGGAGCGGCTCGAGAAGGTTGCGCTCCGCATTCAGCCGGGCAGCATGAGCGGGACCTGGGGCGAGTTCCTCCGCCTGCGCGGCCGGGTGCGGGCCGCCGACAGCCGCGCCACCGACGCGTACCACGATTTCGGCCAGAGCGTCAGCATTTTCGAGCTTCTGGGGGAACGCTACCAGGCCGGTCTCAGTTACCTGGAGCTCGGTCGGCTCGCGGCAACGGCTGGCGCGCGATCCCGGGCGTCGCGGTACCTGACTGACGCACAACGGCTGTTCTCACTGCTCGGGGCCGCACCGGAGCTGGCCGAGACCGAGGTGGCCCTGAAAGCGATTCCACCCGCCGCGACCGGCGTTTATGTCGGCGTGCAGATGGATGGGGACGACGCCCTGGTGCGGCGCGTCGTGGACGCGTCGGTGATGCCGGCGCTCCTCGCCAGGGAGGGTGCCACCGCGCTGCTCGAAGGCTGCGACGGTCACAGCGCGGTGGTCTTCGTGCAGACCGGCATGAACCAGATCAAGGTGCTCGGCGCCGCCGGCGCGGATGCGGACAGCGCTCACCATCTGGCCACGGCGGCCTTGCGGGCCGCGCCCGGCACCGCCCCGGGCTTCATCGTCGAATCGCTCGGACGCGGAGCCGCGGGACCCCGATTCGCCGTCGTGTCGAGCATGCGGCAGATCAGCGTGGCGGTGAGCCAGCGCTTCCGGATGCTCTGCACGGTCCTCAGGCAGGGATTCGACCTGTGCGAAGCCCGGGAACGGCCGGCGGAAGTGGCCACCACGGTCATGGAACGCCAGCTCGAGCCGCTCCTCCCGGGCTTCATCTGCGCCAGTCCGCCGATGCAGCGGGTTGCCGACCAGATTCAGCGTCTCCAGGGCAACGACCTGACCGTGCTGATCACCGGCGAGAGCGGTACCGGCAAGGACCTCGTGGCCCGCGCGATTCACGCCGGCTCGCTGCGGCACGGGCGCATGTTCCTGCCCTACAACTGCACGAGCGCCACGCGGGAACTGGCCGACAGCCAGTTGTTCGGCCATCGCCGGGGCAGTTTCACCGGCGCCGTTGCGGATCAACCGGGCGTGCTCCGGACGGCAGTCGGCGGAACCCTCTTTCTCGACGAAGTGGGGGATCTGCCGCTCGATGTTCAACCGAAGCTGCTGCGGTTCCTCGAACAGGGCGAGGTGCTGCCGGTCGGTGAGACGCGGCCCCAGAAGGTGGACGTCCGCGTGGTCGCCGCCACCAACGCCGATCTCGAGCAGCGGGTGGCGGAAGGCAAGTTCCGGGAGGACCTTTTCTATCGTCTGAGCGTGATCCGGATTCACCTGCCGCCCCTGCGCGAGCGCCGGGAGGAAATCGCTCATCTCAGCACGTTTTTCCTCCGGGAATCGTCCGACCGTCTCGGAAAGCCGGGCGTGCGTCTCAGCCAGGAAACCCTCGATTTGTTCGACGGGTTTCCGTGGCCGGGCAATGTGCGGCAGCTGCGGAACGAGGTGCAGCGGGGGGTCGCGCTGGCGCCGAGCGGAGGGCTGATCACCCCGGACCTGCTCTCACCCGCGCTGGCCGGGTCGTTCGAGGACATTTCGTCGCCGCAGACGCGCGGGCGGAGAACATCGCTCGCCGCGTCCGTCGAAAAACTAGAACGCGAGATGATCGAACGGGCCCTCGAGCGTTCCGCCGGCAACATCTCGGAGACGGCCCGCGTGCTTGGACTGACCCGCCGCGGTCTTTACCTGAAGATGGAGCGGCTCGGCGTCGCCGGCGCGAAGCGCGCGCTGTAGCATACGCAGTATCCACCCGACAGCCTCGTCGGATACGAAGTATCCAGGGCGGTCCCCATCCGCTGGATCGGTTCCCGTCGTTAACTCGTGCCAAATAAGTCGCTTAGGGGCGTCGCCCCGCGGAGCAGTACTCCCGTCGATTTCAGGTCTGCAGCTTGGATGTTCTCTGTGCACCTGCGAAAAACTGACGGGGGACACCGATGGAAAAGAAACTTCGACTGGTTCAGGGCACGAATATCGAGCGTTATGAGAATCGCGTCGCTGAGCGGCGGCAGGTTTCTGTTCCCGGGCAGATCGTCTGGAAAGACGCCAAGGGCACCACCAGAATGGCGTCGGTCGTGACGAGGGATGTCAGCGAGTTGGGCGTGAGTGTCGAGTGCCTCCAGGGCCCCCCAATTCCCCTCTACCGGATTGTCTATTTCCAGGTCGACAAGTCGGTGCGCACCCGCGGGGATCTTCCGGCGGCGTTGCGAGCCTCGAACGTGCTGTCGGCGGTGTTCCGTGTGGGCGAGTCCAGTCAGGCGACCGGCGCGCCGACCGAGTATGCGCTCCGGCTCCTGGTCGAACCGAAGCGGCAGCCGAAGGTCGCAGTGGCGACCGAGTGCCAGACGCTCTCCGCGTAACCCTCGGCCGCCTGGTCTACGACTGCTTTTTCGTTTCTTCCATCTCCCGACGCGCGTCGGCGGCATAGGCCGACTGTGGGAATTCGTCGACGACGCGCGTGAACGACCGGATGGCTTCTTCCTTCTTTCCGGCCCGCGCGTAGGCGCGGCCCAGATGCATGAGCACGCTGTCGAGCGGCAGCGTGGAATTCGGGTCGCGGCTCAAATCTGAATAAATGGCGATCGCGCTGTCGAACTTCCCCTGCGCGACCTGCGATTCGGCCAGGCCCAGACGCGCCGTGCGGGCGTAGATCGTGTTCCCGGCCTTGTCGACGACCTCCTTGTACCGCTGCTCGGCATCACTCTGTTTGCCCTGCGTCGCCAGGATCGCGGCGGCGTGGAAGCGCGCGGCAATTCCGGCTGTCGAATCGGGATAGGCGTTGGCCGCTTCGAGGAATTTGGGCAGCGACGCGTCGAGTTTCTCCTGCTCGGTCTGGAACGTTCCCGGCTGCGGCACCGGCGGCGGGCTGCCGGGGGCCGGCGGCGGCACCGGCACGACCGGCATCTCGTACACCGCCAGCGCAGATGCCAGCGCCTGATTCGCGCGGGTCTCACGCGAGCTGCGCCACCAGCTGTAGCCGGCGACGGCGACGAGCAGGATCAGGAGGACCAGCGCGATCCTGGTGACCTCCCCCTGGCGCTCCTGCATCACGTCCTTGGCGTGCGCCACACTCTTCGCGAACTCGTTCTCTTTCAGCTTGTGTCGTTCTTTAGCTTTCATAAATCCTTGCCGGCAGTACGGCGGTCCCCCCACGAGTGAAGGTTGCCGCGCTCGACCCTGACCTCACGCAGCCTGCCAACCGTAGCTCACGCGAGCGTTGGCAGGCGTGAGCGGAGGTTGGCGCGCCCGGCCGGAATTGAACCGGCGGCCACCCGCTTAGGAGGCGGGTGCTCTATCCGCTGAGCTACGGGCGCCCTCGCAAAACAGCTATTTTACCGCACGGCTCAGTAGGCCAGGACAGTGTGAATCGACTCCCCTTTGAGCTTCGACCGGCCGTCCAGGCCGAGCAGCTCGATCAGGAAGGCGGCGCCGACCACGACGCCACCCAATTCCTTCACGAGTTGGACGGCGGCGCTCGCCGTGCCGCCGGTTGCCAGCAGGTCGTCCACGATCAGCACACGCTGTCCCGGGGTGACCGCATCGCGGTGCATTTCGAGGCTGTCGGTGCCGTACTCCAGTGAATAGCTCGCGCGGATCGTCTCAGCCGGCAGCTTTCCGAGCTTGCGCACCGGCACGAAGCCGGTGCCGAGCCGGTCCGCAACCGCGCTGCCGAGGATGAAGCCGCGGCTCTCGATGCCGACGACCAGATCGATCTCCGCGCCGGCGAACGGGGATGTCAACGAATCGATCGCGATGCGGAATCCATCCGGATCACGCAGCAGCGTGGTGACGTCGTAGAAAAGAATGCCCGCCTTCGGAAAGTCCGGCACGTGGCGGATTCGGGTCTTCAAGGCATCTGTCATGGAGGTCTCAGTAGACGAATGGACGGTCATTTCACGGAGAAGCCGGTCGCCCGTCCCGACGGCACCGCGGTCTCGACGACGACCTCGTCAATTTGCGCACCGGAGGGGCCGCGCCGCAGCGCCCGCTCGACGCGCAACACCGATTCATCGTCCCCTTCGAGCAGCGCCTCGACGCGACCATCGGGCAGGTTCCGCACGTAGCCGTGCACGCCTTCGACAGCGGCGTGGTCCTGGACGTAGTAGCGAAACCCGACGCCCTGCACGCGTCCGCTGACGAAGAATCGCTTCGCGACAATCATCGGAAACAGAGATTATATCTGGTGATGCCTCGACTCGGTGCGAGCAGCCAGGGCGAATCGCGCCTGCGGATGCTCCGGATCGTCCGGCGTGGCGACCGCCACGATGCCCGCGACTTGACGGTGTCGATCCGGTTCGAGGGCGACTTCGCGACCGCATTCCGCGAGGGGCGCTCCGACGGTCTCATTCCTGGAGAGACCCTCAAGACCTTCGTCCACAAGACCGCGCGCGAGCATGCTGGCGCCGAGATCGAAGTGCTCGGTCTCGCGCTCTGCCGGCGCGTGCTGGATACCCACCGCCAGATTGGCAGAGTGCGGATCGAGATCGCCGAGCAACCCTGGACCCGAATGGATGTCGGCGGCAAGCTGCAGGGCCAGGCCTTCCTGCTCGGGGGACCCGAGCAGCGAACCGTGGCCATCACGAGTAATGGAGAGCAGACCGCGGTCGTTTCCGGAATCGATCAACTCGTGCTGATGCGAACCTCCGGCTTCCTCGCACGACGCTCCGCGGCACGGACCGACGACGGGCTGGAAGACGCGGTCCAGGCGCTGCTCGTCGGGACGCTCAGTGCGAAATGGACCTACAGCAACGCGGACGTCACTTTCGGTCCGTATCGACAAGGGGTGCGCGCCGCGATCACGGACACGTTCGCGATGCACGCCGCGCGGTCGGTGCAGCACACCCTCTACGCGATCGCGGATGTCGTCCTCGCGACCTACGAGGAGATCCTCGATGTCACGCTCGCGCTGCACGAGCGTCCGTATCGTCCGGCCGACCTGTTCAGCGCCGGGATGGAGAATCCGGACGAGCTGTTCGTGGCGGCCGAGGAGCCTCTTGGCGTGGTGGAAGTGACGGTGGAACGGGACTCGCCGGCGGCGCATCCTTGACGGGCTCCAGCCGGGCCGCGCTCAGTTGCCTGTTGAACGCCGCGAGCTCTCCTTTCACCAGTGCATCGAGTCCCGCCAGTTCCTTGTCCAGGCGTGCTGACAGCTGTTTGAAGACTTCGTAGGACTGGGCCGTCGGCTTGTCGTCGCCGCTTTCCACGATACCCTGCAAAGCCGCGAGCTTGTTATTCAGCCGGATTGGATAGTTGAGGGGATCCTGGTTGCTCCTGTTTCGATACTGGTAGATCTCTCCTTCGACGTCGGTGAGTCGCCCGGTCAATGCGTCGCCGGCTTTCCTCAGCGCGGCATTGCTGCTCTTGCCCGTCCTCTCGGCGATTTGCGACTTGATGCTGCGGATCCGCACCACCGCGTCGTTAGCGGTCGAGACCTTCTCGTTGATCTGACGCGCCAGCGTGAACTGCGCGACGAGGTCGGCATCAGTCACGTTCGGAACGGCGGCATTGCGGCGGATCTCGAACTGCTGGGTCCGGCTGATTCCCGCCGCACTCACGCGCACGTGATACCGTCCCGGCGGTGCCTGTGGGCCTCGCGTATTGGCGGCCCACATGATCAGGCCGGCGAACTCTCTCGCGTTGGGGTACCGCATGTCCCAGGTGAACCGGTTCATGCCCTTCTTGCCGGTCACGCGGGCCACCGGCGCGCGCGGGCTGTCGTCGTCCTCTTCGGCCGGCGCCGCCGGTGTGGTTCCGGCCGCCGGCTCCGGCTCCGGCTTGAACGTTCGAATCACCTGGTTCTGCGAGTCCAGGATGTCGATCGATACTGCGTCGGACGCTGCTTTCAGGTAGTAGTCAATCGCCACGCCGCGCGAAACCGATCTCGTCGCGTCGGCCGGATCGAACAGCACCACCGCCTCATTGGTCGTCTCGCGCTGCGCCTGGCGCAGAACGCCGATGTTGTCCATCACGTAGAACGAACGGCCGTGCGTGCCGATGACGAGATCATCGTTCTTGATCACGATGCCGTGAACGGGAGTGACGGGAAGCTCCAGGCGGAGCGACTGCCAATGCGCGCCGTCGTCGAAGCTCACGTAGATGGTCGTCTCGGTGCCGAGGAACAACAGTCCCCGGCGCACGGTGTCCTCGCGAATGGCGCGCGGAAAATCGTCGGCCGGCAGCCCGCCCACGATCTTCGTCCATGTCTTGCCGTAGTCCGCGGTCTTGTAGACATAGGGAGAGCGGTCGGCCCGCTGATACTGGTTCCCGGCCAGATACGCGACCGCCGGATCGTGAGGAGATGCGTCGATCAGGCTGATGCGCGTGAACTCGGGCAAATCCGTCGGTGTGACCTTGCTCCAGTTCGCGCCTCCATCACGTGAGACGTGGACGACGCCGTCGTCCGACCCCGACCACAGGACCTGCTTGTCTTTCGGCGACATGGCAAGCGTGAAGATGGTTGCGTAGGTCTCAACTCCGGTCTGGTCCAGCGTGATCGGACCGCCTGATGCCTCCATCGTGGACGGATCGTGACGGGTCAGGTCCGGGCTGACGCGCTGCCAGCTCTGACCTTGATTCGTGGATTTCCAGACGTGCTGAGACGTCGCGTACAGGGTCCCCGGGTCATTCGATGGAATCACGATCGGATACGTCCACTGGAAACGCTCGGTGATGTCGCTCGAGGAGAACCCCATCGGGTTGTCGGGCCAGACGTTGATGGCGCGGCGCTCGCCGGTGCGGCGATTGATGCGGGTCAGCAGGCCGCCATAGCTTCCAGCGTAGAAAACGTCGGTGTCGGACGGGTCCGGCGCGATATAGCCGCTCTCCCCGCCTCCGACGGGATACATCTCGCCAGTTCCGGTGCTGGGCACGCAGACGGTGCTGTTGTCCTGTTGCGCGCCGCAGACGTGGTAAGGCACGTGTGTCGTAGTGAAGACGTTGTACATCTGCGCCGTCGGGTAAGCCTGACCGGTCCAGCTCTCCCCCGCCGTCACGCTGACGTTGGCACCTCCGTCGTTGCCGTTGATCATGCGGCGGGGATCGCTGGCCGCGATCCACAGGTCGTGGTTGTCGCCGTGCGGAACACGAATGCTGCGAATCGTCTTGCCGGCATCGGTGGATCGGTACAGCCCGGTATTCAGCATGTACACGGAATCCTTGACCTGCGGATCGGCGTAGATGCGCGTGTAGTAGAAGGCGCGCTGACGAAGACGCCGGTCGTCGTTCACGATCTTCCAGGTTGCCCCTGCGTCGTCCGAGAGAAACACACCGCCATCGGCCGCTTCGATCAGCGCATACAGCCGGTTCGGATCGGCGCCGGAGACGGTGATGCCGATCTTTCCCCAGATTGGCTTCGGGAGTCCGGCGTTACGGCTCAACTCCACCCAGGTCGCGCCACCGTTTGTCGTCTTGAACAGTCCACTCCCCGGGCCACCACTCGACAATGAGTGCGGCGTGCGAAAGACCTCCCAGAGTCCGGCATAGAGCACGTCCGGGTTCTTCGGATCCATCGCCAGGTCGACGGCACCGGTCTTGTCGTTGCGGAACAGCGAGCGCGTCCACGTTTTGCCGCCGTCGGTTGTCTTTAACACCCCGCGCTCAGCGTTCGGACCGTACGGATCGCCGAGCGCTGCAACGTAGACGACATCCGGGTTCGTCGGGTGAACGCGAATCCTGCCGATCGACATCGTGCGCTCGAGCCCGGCATGCGTCCAGGTCTTGCCGCCGTCGGTTGTTTTGTAGATCCCGTCGCCTTGAATGATGTTGCCGCGCAGTTCCACCTCGCCCATGCCGGCGTACACGACGTCAGGGTTCGACTCGGAGACCGCGATGGCTCCGACGGACGAGGTCCCGAGGAAGCGATCCGAGACCGCGCGCCACGTCACGCCACCATCAGCGGTCTTCCAGATTCCTCCGCCGGTCGCGCCGAAGTAGTACTCGAGCGGCCGTGAATTGCTGCCCGCGACGGCGATCGAACGTCCGCCACGCGCCGGCCCGATCGAGCGCCACCGCAATCCCGAAAAGAGCGCCGGGTCCACCGTCGTTGCCGTCGCAGGAGAATTCTGCCTGGCTGCGACGCGATCGGCCTCAGCGACCACGAGGGCGAGGAGAACGAGCGACACGGCACTGGCAGATCGACAAAAAAGGAAAAGCTTCATCCCGACTCTTATACACGTTGCCCGGCGCATAAGGGACTCGGCCGCGCGAGAAGCGCGCCCTACCGGAGCGGAGCGGGGCATCTGGGGCCCCCGCAAGTGACGGTGTAAGTGAGCCCGAGGGGCGAAGCCCCTCGGATAAAGTTATGACGCCGAGCTTACCGAAACCTCAGCGGTCCGCGCCATAACGTGGGTAGGCAGCGACATATCCCCGCGGCAACGCGACGGTTCCACACGCCGGCTGAATCACTTAGGGCCGGCATACGTTGTGCTGTATAGGTCGGCAGGAGGGGCAACGATGCTGTTTACAATCGCGGTTATCCTGCTGGTGTTGTGGTTGCTCGGGCTGGTGAGCGGATACACGCTCGGCAACTTCATCTACGTCCTGCTGGTGATCGCCCTGGTGCTGTTCGTGGTGGGTCTCGTCAGCGGCCGTCGGACGGTCTGACGATGCTCG
>Ga0114129_10000804_pt1 | contig 40281 bp, 47 predicted proteins | sample RhiMetdeltSRZDD1_FD_80071 | JGI IMG/M metagenome (GOLD analysis project Ga0114129, IMG submission 80071) | Populus rhizosphere microbial communities from Tennessee, USA - Rhizosphere MetaG P. deltoides SRZDD1 (version 2) (version 2) | ecosystem: Host-associated > Plants > Roots > Rhizosphere >...
CAGGTCCTGCTGCTGCTGCCGGCGGTGGCCGCGTTCTGGCTCCGGGCCTTCGACGTGCGCCTGCCGGCCGAGCTGTTCGCGGCGCTCGTGCTCGGCTCGGCGGCGCTGGCGGTCAGCAGGGAGGGCAACCTCGAGGGCGCCTACTTCCTCATCGCCACGATGGTCCTGTACACGTCGTGGACGCTGGGGTCGTGGACGCGGGCGATCCTCATCGCAGGGGTGGCCACGCTCGTCGAGTGGTGGGTCGCGGCCAAGGTCATCCCCGAGCACGGAATCACCTGGCAGCCGTGGGCCATGGCGAACATCTTCACCTGCGTCCTCGGCCGGACGCTGCGTCACCAGCAGGGCCTGATCCGCCAGCTGGAGGACACCCGCCGCGAGCTGGCCGAGCACGCGGTGGCCGAGGAGCGCCGGCGGATCGCCCGCGACCTCCACGACCTGGCCGGCCACACGCTGGCGGCCGTGCTGCTGCATGTGACCGGCGCCCGCCACGTGCTGCGCCGCGACGTGGACGAGGCCGAGCGGGCGCTGCGGGACGCCGAGGCGGTGGGGCGGTCCAGCCTCGACCAGATCCGAGCCACGGTGGCGGCCCTGCGGGCGGACGAGCGAGGCACCGACCCGGCGCTGCCGGACGCCGCCGACCTGGGCGTCCTGGTCGACGACTACCGCCGCGCCGGCCTCGACATCCGCTTCGACGCCGACGGCGACCTCGCCGGGCTGGACGGGCCGGTCGGCACCGCCCTCCACCGCATCGCCCGGGAGGCGTTGACCAACGTGGCCCGCCACGCGCCCGGCAACCGCGTCGAGGTCAGCCTGGTCGCGGAGGACGGCGCGGTGCGCCTGCGGGTGGTCGACTCCGGCACCGCCGGGCCCGCCGCCCCCGCCGACGGGCCGCACTTCGGGCTGGTCGGGATGGCCGAGCGGGCCAGGGCCGTGGGCGGCGAGCTCGACGCGGGCCCGGCGCCCGGCGGCTGGCGGGTCGAGGCCAGGCTGCCCCTGCCCCGCCGGCCGGAGGCGGTGCGGCCGTGATCCGGGTGATCATCGTCGACGACCAGGCGGTGGTACGGGCCGGGGTGGCCCGCATCCTCGGTCCCGAGGACGGCTTCGACGTCGTGGCCGAGTGCGAGGACGGCGACGAGGTGCCGGACGCGGTGGCCGAGCACCGCCCGGACGTCGTGCTCATGGACGTGCGGATGCGCCGGGTCGACGGCGTGGCGGCCACCCGGGCCCTGGCGGAGACCGAGCCCGCGCCCCCGGTGCTGGTCCTGACCACGTTCGACGACGACGACGTGCTGTGGGGCGCGCTCGAGGCCGGTGCCGCCGGATTCGTCCTCAAGGACGCATCGGCCGAAGAGCTGATCGCCGCCACCCGGGCGGTGGCGGGGGGCGGCGCCTGGCTCGACCCGGACGTGACCGGGCGGGTGCTCGGCCGGGTCCGGGGCGCCCGCCTGGCGGCCGCGCCGGCCGACGGGACCGGGCGGGTCCCCGCGCTGACCTCCCGGGAGCACGACGTGCTGCGGCTCATGGCCACCGGGGCCACCAACCCCGAGATCGCCGAGGCCCTCTTCGTCAGCGAGGCCACCGTGAAGACCCACGTGGGCTCGATCTTCTCCAAGCTGGCCGTACGGGACAGGGCCGCCGCCATCGTCTACGCCTACGACCACGGGATCGCCGGCACCCGGTCCTGACTCCTCCCCCGGGGGGAGCCGCCGACCCACCCGTGCTCCGATGTGCGGATCCGCCCGCCGGCGCACGCTGTGGGGCATGACGAACACCATGTCCACCGCACGGCCGTGCGTGCCGGGGTCGGGTGATCCGGACCGCGTGGTCTGCATCGACGGCCTCGTCAAGCGCTACGGCTCCACCGAGGTCGTGGCCGGCGTGTCGTTCGAGGTCCGGCGGGGCGAGCTTTTCGGCCTGCTGGGCACCAACGGGGCTGGCAAGACCACGACGGTCGAGATCCTCCAGGGCATGCGCCGGTCGAGCGGCGGGCGCGTCGAGGTCCTCGGGCTCGACCCCTCGGCCGCGGGCGACCGCCTGCGCCGCCGGATCGGCTCGCAGCTCCAGGACGCCAACCTGCCGGCCCGCCTGCGGGTCGGCGAGGCGCTGCGGCTCTTCTCGTCGCTGCACCCGGACCCCCGGCCCCTCGACGAGGTCGTCGAGGAGTGGAACCTGGGGCGCCTGCTACGTCGGCCGTTCGCCGGGCTGTCGGGTGGCGAGCGCCAGCGGCTGTTCGTGGCGCTGGCGCTGGTCGGCCGGCCCGAAGTCGTCTTCCTCGACGAGCTGACCCAGAACCTCGACCCCACCGCCCGCCGCCAGACCTGGGATGTGGTGCGGCGGATCCGGGAGCGCGGCACCACCGTGGTCCTTGTCACACACGACGTGGAGGAGGCCGAGCGGCTGTGCGACCGGATCGTGGTCATGCACCGGGGCCGGGTCGTGGCCGACGGCACGCCCGCCGCCATCGTCGAGTCGCTCGGCGGCGCCGCCACCGTGCGGTTCACGGACGCGGAGATCGACGCCCGCCGGCTGCGTGACCTGCCCGGCGTGGCCGCCGTCCGCCGCCACGGGCCCGAGGTCGAGGTCGCCGGCGACGGACCGATCCTCGCCTACGTCGGCGCCCACCTGGTGGCGGAGGGGCGCCCGGCGCTCGACCTCCGCCTCGACCGCCCCACGCTCGAAGACCGCTTCGTCGCACTCACCGAGGAGGACCGACCGTGACCACCGCCCTGACCACACCGACCACGGTTCCCGCCCATGCGGGGACCGGCGGGCTGCGCACCGCGGCCCGCCTCACCGCCCTCGACCTGCGGCTGCTGCTGCGGGAGCCCGGCGTCATCGTCGGGCTGATCGCCTTCCCGGCCGTGACCGTGCTGATCCTGGCCGGCGTGTTCGGGTCGGTTCCCGACCCGGAGTTCGGCGGCGTCCGGCCCAGCGAGCACTACGTCGTCGGCTACATGGGCGTCGTCATCGCCCAGATGGGCCTGGTGACCCTGCCCGCCCACATCGCCACCCACCGCGAGCTCGGCGTGCTCCGCCGCTACCGGGCGTCCGGCGTCGGCGCCGGCGCGCTGGTCGTGCTCGTGGTGGGCGGCGCCGTCTACGGCGTGCCCGCGCCGGACGACCCCGCGCTGGTGGCCGGCTGGCTGGTGGCGGGGCTCGTGTGCTTCGTGGCCATCGGCCTGGCGCTCGGCGTGTTGATGCCGTCGAGCCGGGCGGCCAACGCGTTCGGGAACCTGGTGTTCATCCCGATGTTCCTGCTGGGCGGCGGCGGCCCGCCGCGGGACGTGATGACCGGGGCGATGCAGACGATCTCGGACGTGCTGCCGCTGACGCACGTGATCGGCGGGCTGCGGCTGTCGTGGCTGGGCGCCACCGACGACCCCCACGTCCTGTGGTGGCCGTTCACCGTGGCGGCTGTCGCCGTGCTGCTGGCGGTGCGGACCGCCCGGCGGCGGGTGGCCTGATCGGTGGAGGTGACGGCGATGAGCAGCACCACCCGTGACAGGTCGTGGATGGCCTGGACCGCCGGCGGGATCGCCGGCATCTGGGTGGCGGTGGCGGCGATCAGCCTCCTCGCCCCCGACATGGTGACCGGAAGCGAGCAGCAGCACATGCCGGTGGCGGCCTTCGGGACGTGGCTGTGGGGCCTGATCGCCACCGGCACCTACCTGTGGGGCATGGAGCGCCTGCGGGGCCGGGCCGAGCGCCGGCCGATCTGGGCGGGGCTGACGGCGGCGACGCTGGCGCTGTGGCTGGTGGCCGCGGTCCTGGCCGCCACCCTGCCGAGAGTCGAGACGGGCACGGACCCGACCCGCATCCCCGTCGGCGCCCTGGTCGCCCCGATCGCGGCCACGGTCCTGACCGCGCTGGCGGCGATGACGGCCGGCGTGTTCGCCCGCTCGCCCGATCGGGGGTGAGCGGCCGCGGCGGTCCGCTCCCCCCGGCGCCCGAGCCGTCACCCCCCGGGCGGCTCGGGCGCCCGCGCGTCAGCGCCGCAGCTCGAGGTAGGCGAACCCGGCGATGACCACGCCCGACGCCAGGGCCAGCGCCGTCCCCGCGCGCTGAACGCGCCGGTCGCGATCAGCACGACCGTCGCCGCCACCCAGGCCACGTCGGCCAGCCACCCGCCGGCCGCGACGGCGAGGAGGCCGCTGAGCGCGCACACGCCGGCGTTGACGCGGGGGAGCCGGCGCCGGCCGACGGTGCTCTGCACGATGTCCATGCCGTCACCGTGGCGGCCGCCGTTGCCGGCGGCCATCACCCGCCGGGTAGCGGTATCCGCTCGTCGCATACGTCGTCCCGGGCGTCGGCCGCCGAGGAAACGGCCAGGTTGAGCGCCTCGGCCCCTACGGGGTCGGGCGTGCACTGGACGGCCGACGGCCGCCCGGCAGCGAGCGTCGGCACGGCGTCGTCGGACAAGTGCCGCAGGTACTGGACGTCGAGCTCGGCCCCGTGGCGGGCCCGGTCCAGGTTGTGGCGGGCGACGAACGCCTCGGGGTTGGCGAGGTCGGCCACCACCACGAGCACGGCGGCCGCCACCCCGGCGCCGCCCAGCAGCCAGCTGCGCCCCGGCCGGCGGGCCAGGTTCCGGACCGCCACCATCACCAGCACCGCGCCCAGCCACACCGCGGCCCCGACCACCCACAGGCGCAGCATGGTCAGGCCGAAGGCATCGTCGTACAGGGCCATGCGCCGAAGGCTGACGCCGACCAGGCCGAGCGTGAGCAGGGGGACCGCGGCACCCAGCACCCGCACGACGGCGTGCTCCAGAGCCGCGGGCGCGGCCAGCGCCCGGACCACCCACAGGAAGACCAGGATCAGGCCGGTCGCCCAGCACAGCTGAAAGAACCCGCTGCGGGCGTACTCGGCCGGGGTCAGGCCGGCCTCCTCGACCAGCCGCTCGCCGGCGTCGGTCAGCGCCACGACCTGGGCCACCACGAACAGCACGAGGACCCCGGCCGCCAGCGCCAGCATCGTGGTCACCTCCGCCATCCCGAAGGCGCCGCGCAGCGGCGGCGAGTCGCCCGACCCCGACGCCGCGGCCAGCCCGGCCACCAGCACCGGCACCGCCAGGATCAGGGTGAGGACGACGTGGCCCGCGACCGGGCCGAGGTCGACGTCCGGGACCAGCAGCGAGGCGAACACGGCGTCGGCCGACGCCAGCAGGGCGACCAGGACCGCCAGCACCGGCAACGTCACCACGGCCGCGGCCGCCACGCGGACCGCTCCGGTCCAGTCGCCGGGGACCGTGCGGGGCGCCACCGCCCGGAGGGCGGGCATGCCCGCCAGCCCCCGCCCGAGCGACTCGATGCTCCGCACCAGCGTCCGGGTCGGCGAGGTGTCGAATACCGAGCCCGACCGGCTGAACAGCACGGCGGCGGTCAGCAGCCCGCCGGCCACGACGATGTTCGACAGGATGAGCCACGGGCTCGACCGCACCGCCAGGAACACGATCGGCACCAGCGCGGCCAGCGCCAGGAACTGGGCCTCCCGCCGCCGGATGCGGCCGTCGGCGGCGAGAGCGAGGACGGCCACGACCAGGCCGGCGGCGACGGCGGCGTTGGCCGGGCCGCCCCGCAGCCCGATCTCCAGCAGCAGCCCGGCGAGGACCGCCAGGGCGGCGAGCCGCCGGGCGGCCGGCGCCGTCAGCGCGAGCCGGCCGGGCGGATCGGCCTCGGCCGGCGGTTGGAGGGCGATGTCGGTCACGGGTGACCTCCGTTCGGTCCGGGCAGCCGCACGACCATCGTGCAGCCGGCGGGATGGTTACGGTCGGCGCGGATCTGGCCGTCGTGCAGGTCCACGATCCAGCGGGCGATCGACAGGCCGAGACCCGCACCGCCGGCGGTGCCGGGGCGGGCGGCGTCGGCCCGGTAGAACCGTTCGAAGATCCGGTCGGCGTCGGCCTCGCTGATGCCCGGGCCCTCGTCGCTCACGGTCAGCGTCACGCCGCCCCGGCCGCCGGCGTCGCCGGTGGCGGCCGCCAGCAGCACCGGGCGGTCGGGCGGCCCGAACTGCAGGGCGTTGGCGGTCAGGTTGGCCAGCACCTGATGGAGGCGGTCGGGGTCGGCGTGGAGCCGCAACCACGGCGGGTCGACGTCGACGTCGATGCGCCGGCCCGGGGAGTGGAGCCGGGCCTCGACGGCGACCGCGTCGAGCACGGCCACCGCGTCGAGGGGCTCGCGGCGCAGCGGCACGGCGCCGGACTCCAGCCGGGACAGGTCGAGCAGCTGGGCCACGAGACGCCCGAGCCGCTCGGTCTGGTCGAGCATCGACCGCAGCAGGTCGGGCCGCGGCTCCTCGACGCCGTCGACCAGGTTCTCCAGGCGGGCCTGGAGCGCGGAGATCGGGGTCCGCAGCTCGTGGGACACGTTGGCCACGAGGTCCCGCCGCATGCGGTCGACGGTGGCCAGGTCGGCGGCCATGGCGTTGAACGCCCGGGCCAGCTCGCCGACCTCGTCCGCCGAGGTGGCCGACACGCGCTGGTTCCCGTCGCCGTCGGCCATGCGGCGGGCAGCCACCGCCATCTCCCGCAGGGGCGAGGTCATGCCCCGGGCCAGGACCTGGACGAGCGCCAGTGCGATCGCCCCGGAGATCAGCGGGCGCGCCCAGATCGGCACGCCCAGCCGGAAGCCGACGTACGACACGACCGAACTGACCGCGACCGCCACGACGATCGCGATGCCCAGCTTCAGCTTGATCGAGCCCACCCTGTCGAGCGGTCGGCTCCTCACGGGACCCCCAGCCCGTAGCCGACGCCGTGGACGGTGCGGACGACGTCCTCGCCGAGCTTGCGGCGCAGGGCCCGTACGTGCGAGTCGACCGTGCGGGGGCCGGCCCCCACGGCGTAGCCCCACACGTCGGCCAGCAGCTGCTCGCGGCGGAACACCACGCCGGGCCGGGTCAGCGGGTGGGCCAGCAGGTCGAACTCGATCGGCGTGAGGTGGACCCGGGTGCCGTCCCGGCGGACCTGGCGGGTGGCCGGATCGAGCTCCAGGCCCTCGTGGCGGAGCACGGCGGCCTCGGTGGCGTCGTCGGCCCGGCGCAGCACCGCCCGGATCCGGGCGACCAGCTCGCGGGGGCTGAACGGCTTGGTCACGTAGTCGTCGGCCCCGACCGACAGCCCGATCACCAGGTCGGTCTCGTCGTCCCGGGCGGTGAGCATGACGACCGGCACCCGGCGCTCGGCCTGGATGCGCCGGCAGACCTCGAGCCCGTCGAGGCCGGGCAGCATGAGGTCGAGGACGACGAGGTCGGGCTTGGTGTCCCGGCAGAGCTCCACGGCCCGGGGCCCGTCGCCGACCGCCCGGGCGTCGAACCCCTCGCTGCGGAGCCGCCGCACGACCGCATCCGCGATCGCCGGCTCGTCCTCGACCACCAGCACCGTCCTCACCGGCGGTCAGGCTACGAAATGCCGGTCATGCGCAGTTGTGCGAGATGTGGAGATCTCGTGCAGGCGGCCGGGGGCGATGCCACCGGCGCGCCGGGCGCGCCTACGATCCGGCCGGCGGCCACCGAAGGCGGAACGTGAGCGCATTGACCAGGGTGGGCAAGTCCTTGTGGGCCACCGGCAAGGGTGGGGGCGCCTGCGGCGTGCGGCGCAGCGGGCGGAGCGGTCGGAGCCGCAGGACGGCGACGCTGCCGTCGCCGACGTCGAGACGCTGGACATCCAGCCGACGCTGCCCCAGGCCGCACTGCTGGTGCGCTACATCGCCGGCCGGTTCGTCCTCGGGTGGATCGAGACCGTGCTGGTGACCGAGTACGTGCTCCTCGCGGGCGCGCTCACGTTCCTGGTGGGCTGGCCGTACGAGCGGGATGGGGTCACGACCTTCGTCGGCGTCTTCCTGCTGATGCTGTTCGTCCTGGCGGTGCTGGCGCAGCGGGCCGCCACCCGGGCGGTCCGCCGGGTCGGGGCGCTCGACAAGCTGGCCGGCCTGGACGACTTCGCGTTCGACGCCCTCATCGACTGGTGGCCGAACCTGCGGGCCGAGTTCCGCCGGGTCGGCCTGTCGCCCTCGGCGTGGAGCATGCTGCGGCTCGGCACCGGCTACGCCACCGGACGCCTGTCGGACGACCAGCGCGGCCGGCTGGAGGCGGTGCGCTGGTTGGCCGTCATCCCGGCCGAGCAGCTGAACGACGCTCACCAGGTCCTCGTCCGCGCCGCCGCGTAGGCTCACTCCCCGGGGCGTTCGGGGAGGGGCGCGATGAGCATCAGGTCCACGATCCTCGCGGTCGGTGGGGGTGGCACCGGTTCTCGGCGGTGCTCGTTCTGCGGGCGGCGGGAGCGGGTGGTGGAGCACCTCGTGCGGGTCCGGACCGCGTACATCTGCGAGCGGTGCGTCGCCCAGGCGCAGGAGGCGATCGCGTCGGCGGCGCCCGGGGAGCGGCTGCTGCGGGTCCGGCCCGCGCCGGCCCAGGTGGGCGACCGGGACGCGGCCGAGCTGGCCATCGAGCGGGCGTACGAGACCGTGATCAGCCCCGGCGGCTCCCCGGCCGAGCGGGCCCGGTCGATCGAGCGGGGGGAGAACCTCGCCGCGACCATGGCAGAGGTGCGGGACCGGAGTCCCGCCCGCAGCGTGGACGTCACCGTGGACTTCGTCAGGTTCGTGAGCGACGACGAGGCCGAGGTCCAGTTCACCCTGCTGCTGTCCGACCTCGGCTCCCCCATGCCGCAGACCGGGCACGCCGTGCTGGTCGACGACGAGTGGAAGGTGTCCCGGGAGACCTGGTGCCGCCTCGTGCGGATGGTCGGGGTGGAGTGCCCGCCCCCGGCGGACTGACACCCCACCCCACGCCCTCGCCGGTGATGAGGAGCCGGCCGTCCGGTAGCCAGTCGATCGACCACCCAGCGGGGTGACGCGACGTAGGCCAGGCCGTCCAGGAGAACCTGCGATTCCATCGCGCTCAGTCCTCGAGGAACGACTTGAGCTCGACCAGCCGCGCCCGCCACGCGGCCTTGGCGGTCTCGGCCTCGTCGGGGTCCGGGAGCCGCTCATGGGCGACCGAGACCGTGACCTTGGCCGGGCCCTTCTCGTCGAACGTGACGCTCACCCGGGTCGGGCCGCCCTCCCAGTCGAAGCGGGCGGTGCGGCCGGGCATCGACGTCCGCATCCGCATCGCCCCGTCGGTGAGCCACTTCCGCCGGGTCCGGGAGTCGACGAACGCGTCGAACACGCCGTCGAGGGGGACGGCGACCGTCTTCGAGGCGTAGACGGTGAAGCCGTCGGCCTGCTGGTGCTTGAGCCGCAGGCCGCGGGCCCGCTCGTACCACACGGTGATCGCCCGCGACCACCATCCGGGGACGCCGTGGTCGTCGACGAGGTGGGCAGCGATCTCGCCGTGCTTGCGCTGGCGGGCCCCCCAGCGGTCGAGGAGGGCGAACCACGCCTCCCAGCCCGCGCCGGTCGCCTCGACGAGCTTGTCCTCGGCGGGGCGGTCGGCGGTGTCGGCCAGCCGGGCGCCGGCGGCCTGGACGCGGTCGCGCTTCTGCGCCACCTGGCTGCGCGCGGCGGCGTAGCTCTCGCCGGTCTTGGACATCCGCTCGCGAACGCGTCGCTTGAAGGACGCTTCCTTGGTCATCGCAGTCTCCTTCGCCGTGCCGCGACCGCAGGGACTCACGCTCCCCCGGGCACGCCCCGGTGGTGGCAATGGCTCGGCTTGGCTGACACTTATCGATCGATCAGCGTCTTGCCAGAACCCTGATCAATTGATAAGGTCTCGTGGATGGCCGACACAGTGACGCGGCAGACGCGGCCGTCGGCGGACGCCACCCGCGAGCGGATCCTGGCCGCCGCCCTCGACCTGTTCTCCGAGCGGGGGTTCGACGGCGCCTCGACCCGGGAGATCGCCGCCCGGGCCGGCGTGACCCAGCCGCTGCTCAACTACCACTTCAGCGCCAAGGACGAGCTGTGGCGGGCCGCGGTCGGCGGCCTGTTCGGTGCGCTCACCCGGGCTCTCGCCGACCGGGCTGCGGGGCTGCGGGGCGTCGACGAGCCGGCGGCGGCGCGGCTGCTGGTGCGCGAGTTCGTCACGTTCTCGGCCCGCCACCCGCAGCTGCACCGGATCATCACCCAGGAGTGCAAGGTCGACGGCCCCCGCATGGACTGGCTCGTCGAGCGGCACATCCGGCCGCTGTACGAGGCCGCCACGGCGCAGTTCGCCCGGCTGGCCGAGCAGGGCCACGTCCCGCCGATCCCGCCGGCGCACCTCTACTACATCCTCACCGGCGCGGGTCCCACGATGTTCGTGCTCGCGCCCGAATGCCGGCGCCTGGCCGGCCTCGACCCCATCGCCGACGAGGTCGTCGAGGCGCACGCCGACGCCGTGTGCCTCCTGCTCTTCGGCCGCTGACCGCGAAAGGACCCTCCCGTGCGACACGAGCTCGAGCTCGCCTACCTCGGCATCGAGGTGCCCGACCCCACATCCTTGAGCACGTTCCTCGGTGGCGTGGTCGGCCTCGTGCCCGGCGAGCCGGCCGGCGGCGGGGCGGTGACGTGGCGCAACGACGGCCGGGCGCACCGGATCATCGTCCGGCCGGGCCCGGCCGGGGACGCGGCGTTCGTCGGCCTCGAGGCCACGGGTACCGCCGCGTTCGACGCCGCCGTCGACCGGCTGCGAGGCGCGGGGTTCGACGTCGCCGAGGGGCCCGACGACGATCGCCGCGCCCGCCGCGTGCAGCGGCTGATCCGGGCGCAGGCCCCGTGGGGCCTGCCCGTCGAGCTCGTCCTCGGCCTGGAGTCGGCGGCCACCCCCTTCACGTCGCCCCTGGTGCCCGGCGGGTTCCTCACCGAGGGCGTCGGGTTCGGGCACGTGGTGTTCGCCACCACCGCGTTCGACGACTCGCACGGCTTCCTGGTCGACGGCCTCGGCTTCGGCCAGTCCGACTGGCTGGAGATGGAGGTGGCCGCCGGCATCGAGCTCGAGGTCCGCTTCTACCACTGCAACCAGCGGCACCACACCGTGGCGCTGGCCCGGGCGCCCTTCGACCTGCCCCAGACGCTGCACCACGTCATGGTCGAGACCAACGAGCGGGACGATGTCGGTGCCGCGTTCGACCGGGCGTGGGCGACCGACCTCGCCATCCCGAACGGGCTGGGCCGCCACGACAACGACGGGATGTTCAGCTTCTACGTGACCAGTCCGGCCGGGTTCCAGGTCGAGGTCGGCCACGGGGGCCGGGTCGTCACCGACGGCTGGGCCGGCAACCGCCGCTACGACCGCATCAGCGCGTGGGGCCACCAGCCCCTGCGGCAGGGCTGACGCCGATGCGCGGCACCGCCCCGGACGTCGAGGTCGCGGTCGTCGGCTACGGGCCGGTCGGCAACACCCTGGCGATCCTGCTCGGCCAGCTCGGGCGCCGGGTCCTGGTGCTGGAGCGGTGGCCCGCCCCGTACCCGCTGCCCCGGGCCGTGCACTTCGACCACGAGGTCGGCCGCATCCTCCAGTCGTGCGGGATCGGCGACCGGCTGCGGGCGATCAGCGAACCGGCTCCCGTGTACGAGTGGCGCAACGCGGCGGGCACCACGCTGCTGCGGTTCGGCCGGACCGGCGACGGCCCGTCGGGCTGGCCGCTGTCGTCGATGTTCCACCAACCCGAGCTGGAGGGGCTGCTCGACGAGCGGGTCCGCGACCTGCCGGGCGTCACGGTCCGACGAGGCGTCGAGGTCATCGCCGCCGACCAGGACGACGACGCGGTCGTCGTGCGCACCGCCGGCGGCCGCCGCATCCCGGCCCGCTACGTCGTGGGCTGCGACGGCGCCAACAGCACCGTGCGCACGCTCGCCGGGCTGCCGACCCACGACCTCGGGTTCTTCTACGACTGGCTCATCGTCGACGTGGTGCTCGACGCCCCGCGGGTGTTCGACCCCGTCAACGTGCAGATCTGCGACCCGGCCCGGCCGACCACGGCCGTGTCCGGCGGTCCGGGGCGGCGGCGGTGGGAGTTCATGCGGCTCCCGCACGAGACCCGCGAGGCGCTCGACGACGAGGCCCGGGCCTGGGAGCTGCTCGCCCCGTGGGGCGTGCACCCGGGCAACGCCCGGCTCGAGCGCCACGCGGTCTACACCTTCAACGCCCGCCACGCCGAGCGGTGGCGTGCCGGGCGGGTGCTGGTGGCCGGCGACGCCGCCCACCTCATGCCGCCGTTCGCCGGCCAGGGCCTGTGCGCCGGGATCCGCGACGCAGCCAACCTGGCCTGGAAGCTCGACCTGGTGCTGCGCGGCCTTTCCGCCGACGCGCTGCTGGACACCTACGAGCAGGAGCGCCTCCCCCACGCCCGGCAGGCGATCGAGCTCTCGATGGAGCTCGGGAGGGTCATCTGCGTCCCCGACCCCGTCGAGGCCGCCGCTCGCGACGCGGCGATGGCGGCTGCCGTCGGTCCGGAACCGGTCGCCGCACCGTCCCTGCCGGGGCTCGACGGCGGGCTCGTCCATCCGGCCGCACCGCACGCCGGGCGGCCGTTCGCCCACGGCGACGGGTGGCGGCTCGTGACCGCCGGCCTCGACGCCACGGCGGTCGACCCCGCCGCCCGGGCGTGGTTCGGGTCGCTCGGCGGGCGGATCGTGGCCGCGCGCGAGCCCGACGACCGCTGGTTCGCAGCCCACGACACCGCCGCGGCACTGCAGCGGCCCGACTTCCACCTCTACGGCACCGCCACCACCGCGGCGGGCGCGTCGGCACTGCTCGACGACCTCCGCCGCCACCTCACGACCGACGCCCACGTCCCGCAAGGAGCCCGCCCGTGAAGATCGCCAACGCCAACGACCGCGCCGTGCTCGTGCTCGGCGACCAGGTCGCCGACGTCGCCACCGCCTCCGGCGGCCGCTTCGGGCCCGACCCGATGGACGTCTACGCCGACTGGGCCGCGTTCGTCGAGTTCGCTGGTGCCGTCAGCACGGGGACGGCGCCGCTGGTCGAGGCCGAGCTGCGCTGCCCGGTGCCCAGCCCCCGGCAGGTGTTCGCCATCGGCCTCAACTACCGCGGCCACGCCGAGGAGTCGGGCATGGCCGTGCCCGACGTACCGGCCACGTTCACCAAGTTCCCGGCGTCGCTGGCCGGGCCGTTCGACGACGTCGAGATCGTGGGCGGCAGCGTCGACTGGGAGGTCGAGCTCGTCGCCGTGATCGGCACGCGCGCCGACCGGGTCACCGAGGCCGACGCCTGGGGCCACGTCGCGGGCGTCACCGTCGGCCAGGACATCAGCGACCGCCACCTCCAGTTCGCCGCCGGTGCTCAGTTCTCGCTGGGCAAGTCCCGCCGCGGCTACGGGCCGATGGGTCCGTGGGTGGTCACGCTGGACGAGGTCCCGGACCCCGACGACCTCGCCCTCGGCTGCTCGGTCGACGGCGAGAAGGTGCAGGACGCCCGCACCAGCGACCTCGTCTTCGGCGTCCCCCGCCTGGTCGCCGAGCTGTCGGCCGTGCTGCCGCTGCTGCCGGGCGACGTGGTGTTCACCGGCACCCCGGCCGGGGTCGGCGTCGCCCGCCGGCCGGCCCGGTTCCTGGCTGCGGGGCAGACGCTCGAGTCCTGGGTCGAGGGCATCGGCACGATCCGCAACCGGTGCGTCTGATGCTGTTGCCCATGGCCCACGAGCCGTTCACTGCCCCCACCGACCGCGACATGCTGCCGTCGGAGCGCCGAGCGTTCGTGCGCACGCACCGGACCTGCGTCTTCGGCTACGGCCGGCGGAGCGACGGCCCGGCGATGTCGATCGTGTACTACATCCCGACCGACGGCGACGAGCTCCTGGTGTCGACGATGGCACCCCGCGGCAAGGCGCGCGCGGTCGCCCGGGACGGCAAGGTCAGCCTGTGCGTTCTCGACGAGCGCTGGCCTTTCGCCTACCTCCAGGTGTACGTCGACGCCACGGTCGACCGCGACCCCGACCTGGTCGTCGACGTGATGATGGCGGTCGCCGAGCGGATGTCGGGCGAGCCGCTGCCGGAGGCGGCCCGCCCCGTCGTCGCCGCCATGGCGACCGACGAGGACCGGGTCGTGCTCCGCTGCCGGCCCTATGCGACGTTCGCCCAGCCGCCCCGCCACCTCCACCGCAACGACCAGCAGGAGAGGATCACCCACTGGGTGTCGGCCGCGGTCCCCTGGGACGACCGCGACCCGGCCTGATCCCGACCCCACGGCCGGCCCGGGGTGCGGTCGGCCGCATCTTCACCAAGCTCGGCCTGCCACCCGCCGCCACCACCGGCGGGTGCTGGCGGTGGTGCGCTTCCTCGACGGAACCCTGTTGCCGTAGGCCCGGGGCCGCACGGTCACGCCACGACCGTCACCATGAGGTAGTCGAGCATCTCACGCAGCCCGGCGGCCTGGTCGGACGCCGGGGCCTCGTCGCTGGCCCACAGGCTCTGGCAGATCCTCGCCCCCTGGCGCACGATCGTCCGGTAGCCGATCGTCTCCAGGACGGGATCGGACAGCTCCATGTCCTGGATGACGCCCTCCTCGCCGGCGACGCCGTCGTACGGCTCGGTGCCGGGGACCGACGTGCGCCGGATGTCGATGTCCTCGACCGCGGCCTCGACCGACTCGTAGTCCTCGCAGTGGACCATCACCCGCAGGCCGTCCTCGGACATGTACGTGCAGTCGAGCTCGCCCTCGACGTCGACGGCGTAGGTCAGGCCCAGGTCCTCGCCGGCGCGCTGTGCGACCTCGTCGAGCGGCGGGCAGACGCCGGGATCGACGACCCCCGCCGGCGCCACCTCCGCCGTACTCCCACCCGGCCCGCCCTTGTCGGACCCGTTGGACCCGGCGGCTGCGCCGGAACCTCCGTCATCCCCGCCACCGCAGGCCACGAGCCCGCTGCAGATCAACCCGACCATCGCCGCTGTCCGCCTCATGTCACCGGCACCTCCGCCGAACGGACCCCGGCCGGTGCGGCGACCCTACCCGACGTTCGGGAGGGGGTGATGGCGGGGACGGTCTTGCCAACTCGATGACTAACGGTTAGGTTATGCCTAACGGTTAGACGTAAGGGAGCGGATCGTGAGCGATGACGGCAACGCCCCGGTGCTGCAGGCGCGCGGGCTGCACAGGCACTACGGGCACGGAGACGGGCTGGTGCGCGCCGTGGACGGTGTCGATCTCGACGTGGCTCCCGGCGAGACGGTGGCGGTGATGGGGCCCAGCGGCTGCGGGAAGACCACGCTCCTGCACCTGCTCGGCGGGCTGGACCGACCGTCGAGCGGGGAGGTGTCGCTCGCGGGCCACCGCCTCGACCGCCAGGGCGAGCGCGCCCTGGCCCGGACCCGACGGAACGACGTCGGCTTCGTCTTCCAGGCGTTCCACCTCATGGAGGAGCTCACGGCCGTCGAGAACGTGGAGCTGCCGGGGTTGCTGGGCGGGCACCCACGCCGGGCGGCGCGAGAGCAGGCCGTCTTGCTGTTGGACCGCGTCGGGCTGGCAGATCGGGCGGGCTTCCTGCCCGCGCAGCTGTCGGGGGGCCAGCGCCAGCGGGTCGCGATCGCCAGGGCGCTGGCCAACGAGCCCCTCGTCGTCCTGGCCGACGAACCCACCGGCAACCTCGACAGCGCGGCGACCCTCGACGTCCTGCGGCTCTTCGACAGCCTGCACGAGGCCGGGCAGACGCTCGTCGTCGTCACGCACGACGCCCGGATCGCGGCCACAGCCGACCGGATGATCGCCATGCGCGACGGCGCGTTCGTCGACGAGACCCGGCTCACCGGTGGCACGACCGGCAGGCTCGGCGTCCTGGCCGGGCTGGAGGACTGACCCCGATGGGCCGGGGCATGCTCGCGCTCCGCCTGGCGGCACGCGACGTGCGGCGGCGCCCGGTCGAGAGCGCGCTCCTGCTCGTCGCGATCATGGCGTCCACGACCACGCTGACGCTCGGGCTCGTGCTGAACGGCGTGGCCCGCGACCCGTACCAGGCGACCCGGGAGGCCACCGCGGGGCCCGACGTCGTCGGGGCGGTCTCGCCGGACTCCTTCGAGGGGCGGCCGGCCGATCCCGCGGGTCTCGAGGCGCTGGCGCAGGCCCCCGGCGTCGTCGACCAGTCGGGGCCGTACCCGGTCACCGGTGCGGTGCTGGAGGCGGACGGCCAGTTGGCAACCGCGGAGGTGGAGGGTCGCGATGCCGCCAGCGCCGGGGTCGATCGACCCGAGCTCACGCAGGGCCGCTGGCTCGACGGCGGGGGCGCGGTCGTCGAGGCGGCCTTCGCTGACGCACTGGGCCTCCGTGCCGGCGACTCGATCACGCTGAACAACCGGGCGTTCCCGGTCGTCGGCCTCGCGGTCAGCGCCGCTGCACCGCCCTACCCGAGCATGGCACCGGCGGGCACGGCCGAGAACCCGCTGCAGTACTGCCCGCTCCCCGCGCCCTCCCCCTGCGACGAGGCGCTGGCCGGCGGCGGCTTCAGCCCGGAACTCGACACGGCGTTGCGCCGGGTCGACGCCGAGCACCCGGGCCGGGTCTGGCTCACGCAGGCGGACGCCCGTAGCCTCGCCCGGGACCCGGCGTCGCTCAACTACGTCGTGCACCTCCGGCTGGCCGACCCTGCCGCGGCCCACACGTTCGTCGACCGGCACCTGCCGCCGGGAGGCCCGGACGGTGCCGTCGTGCCGGGGACCGTCGATGCCCCGGCCCTGCGGTCGTGGCAGCAGATCGGCGACGAGGTCGAGGACCTGCTGCGCAACGAGCAGGAGGCGTTGCTGGTCGGCAGCCGGTTGCTGGGCCTGCTCGCCGTGGCCAGCATCGCGGTGCTGGTGGGCGGGCGGATGGCCGAGCAGACCCGGCGCGTCGGGCTGCTCAAGGCGGTCGGCGGCTCCCCCGGCCTGGTGGCGGCCGTGCTACTCGCCGAGTACGTGCTGGTGGCCCTGCTCGCGGCCGCCACCGGGCTGGCGGCCGGGTGGCTGGCGGCTCCGCTGCTCGCCGACCCCGGTGTCGGGCTCCTCGGCGGGTCGGGCACGCCGTTGCTGACCGTGTCCACGGTCGCCACGGTGGTGGCCGTCGCGATCGGGGTGGCGGTGGCCGCGACAGCCGTCCCGGCGGTCCGCGCGGCCCGGACCAGCACCGTAGCGGCGCTCGCCGACTCGCCGCGCGCTCCCCGGCGCTCGGCCCGGTTGATCGCGGTATCCGCACGACTGCCGGTCCCGCTGCTGCTCGGCGTCCGGGTGGCCGGCCGGCGACCGCGGCGGGTCGCGCTGGCCGTGCTCAGCGTCGCGATCACCGTCACCGGCATCGTCGCGGCGCTGGCCACCGAGGCGCAGGTCGGCGAGGACAGGGGCTCGGCGATCGCGGGCGACCGGCTCGACCGGGCGCTGGTGGTGATCACGATGACGCTCGTCGCGCTGGCGGCCGTCAATGCGATCTTCATCACGTGGGCGAGCGCGCTCGACACCCGGCGCTCCTCCGCGGTGACGCGCGCCCTCGGGGCGACACCGCACCAGGTCAGCGCCGGGCTGTCTGCGGCCCAGGTGGCCCCGGCGCTCGCCGGCGCTGCCCTGGGCATCCCGGGTGGCATCGCCCTCGTGTCCGTGCTCGACGACGCCGCGGTCCTGCCGCCGCTCTGGCAGCTGCTCGCCGTCCTCCCGGTCACCGCGCTCGCCGTGGCCGGGCTCGCCGGCATCCCCGCCCACCTCGGCGCACGGCGATCCGCCGCCGAGACCCTGCAGGCCGAGCACGCGTGAGGACACGGCGGCGGCGACGTGCCGACTACCGTCGGCCCGGTGGCGTCGCCGTCGGCGGCAGATCTCCTGAAGGTCCAGCTCAGGCACGCGTGGCTGAACGCACGATGGGTGCTCGAGGACCTCGACGAGGACGAGTACCGCTGGGAGCCTGTGGCGCGCTGCTGGTCGGTGCGCAGGCGTGGACCCGGCGTCACCGGCTGGGGCACGGGCGAGTGGGTGTGCGAGGACCGCTGGCCGCCGCCCGAGCCGGTTCCGGTGACGACCGCGGCGTGGCGGGTCGTCCACCTCGCGGCGTGGACGGACGTCTACCTGGACTGGACGTTCGGCGGCGCGACGGCGCACATCGGTGACTACGAGGTCCCCGGTGACTGCGCGGGCGGCCTGAGCTGGCTGTACGGCGCACAGGACCGCTTCACGGCCGCCGTCGACGACCTCGGCGACGACGAGGCGTTCGAGCTGCGGCCGGCTCACTGGGGCGAGATGCTTCCGGTCGCGCACCTGGTGACGTCCATGCTGACCGAGCACGTGCACCACATCGCGGAGGTGGGCGTGCTCCGCGATCTTCGCAGGGGCCGAGCACGGAACCAACCACCGCCACCGCCGACGCCGGGACCGTCGTGGTGGCTGCCCCGGTGACGTCGGGCGGTGACGACGACTGGTCCATCGTCGATTGTCGTGCCGTCAGTCCGCCTCGCCGACGGCGCCGGCGAAGCGCCGCAGGTAGAGCGGCCATCCCTGGTCACCCCGGACGCCCTCGCGCATCCCTACCCATCCATCGCCGTGGCGGTCGAGGTTGCGGTGCACGAGCTCGACCCGCGTACGGCCCGGTGACTCGGCGATGAAGCGCACCTCGACCTCACTCGTCTTGGCGAGATCCGTCTCGATCTGCCACGCGGGGGTGATGTCCCAGGAGAACACGATGCGCTCCGGCGCGTCGTAGGCAAGGACCCGCGCCCACTGGCACTCGCTCCCATCCACACCGCGGTCGTACACGCGACCGCCCACTCGCGGCTCGAACACCGACTCGGCGATCTCGACGGCAAGCATGTTGTGCTCTCGCGGCTTGATCCGGTCGAAGTTGTGGGTGAAGACCCGGAATGCTCGTTCGATCGGCGCCTCGACGACGACCTCGGTCCGCACCGACGTGTCCTGAGCCTGGGTGGTCATGGATCCTCCTCTGTGTGCTCGACGAGCTGCTTGAAATTGGCGAGCGCCTGGTTCCAGAACCGATCGAGCTCGGCCCGCAGCTCTTCCAACCCCGCGGGGTCGGCGCGATAGATCCGCCTGGTGCCCTCGGCGCGGTCCAGCACGAGGCCGGCCGACTTCAAGATCTTCAGATGCTGGGAGACCGCGGGGCGGGTGACCGGGACCAGCTCGGCAAGCGCGCCCACCGCCCGCGGGCGGGCCGCGACCAGCTCGAAGATCCTGCGCCTCGTCGGGTCGGCGAGGGCCGTCCACGCGTCCACGGTCGGTAAACTACTACTAACGGTTAGAAGGTGCTAACGAATCTCCGTGGTGCGTCTTTGCTTCGCTGCGGACCCGGGGTATCCCTTTGGCCGTGCGGCTCAATCGGCTGTGGACGACCGTTGACGGCGCGATCGCGGACCTCGGTGACTCCAGCCGGGACCGTCGCGCCAACGCAGGCGCCTGGGTCTGGAGTCGCGGGTATGACGGCTTCAGTGCCGAGGAACGGCGCCGACTGGCCGAGGCGCTTCTGCCCGTGGCCGAGGCCGACGCGGATCCCGCAGCCCGCGCCGCACTCGGGGACCCGGATTGGGGAATGCGCACCATCGTCGCCTCCGAGGTCGGTCCGGCCGGAGATCCCCGCGTCGTGGATGCGCTCCTCGACCTGTTGAAACGGGCGAGCAGCACGGGCCGGCGTCAGTAGACCACCCGCGTTGGCGGCCCGCCGTTCGACTACCCCGCTATCGCAGGCGCCAGCCCGACCCGTCCACGAACCCGCCGTGGACCAGCACGACGTGTCGATAGCCCGACGGAGGTCCGGAAGCCGTGGTACGACCTGGCGTCGGGAGTAGCGCACCATGATCCCAGTTCTGTGGGTGTGTGGGCCGCCGGGCGTCGGCAAGACGGTCGTGGCTTGGGAGATCTACGCACGGCTGACCCGCGCCGGTGCTGCTCCGGCATACGTCGATGTCGATCAGCTCGGAATGTGCTATCCACCGACGTCTCGCGATCCCGAAAGACACCTGCTCAAGGCCCGGAACGTCGCTTCGCTCAGGGCGAACTTCTCGGCGGCCGGTGCACGCTGTTTGATCGTGTCAGGGGTGGTCGATTCCGAGCGAGGCCCCGAGATCGACGAACTCGGGGCCTCCCAGGTCATCGTCGGTCGCTTGCGCGTCGATCCCGGCGAGCTGCGGGCACGGCTCGGTCGGCGGAAAGGATCAGTCGCCCCGCCGGATGCCGCAGTGGAAGAGGCCAACCTGCTCGACGAGAGCACCTTCGCCCACTGGTGCATCGACACGACGGGGTTGTCGATCGATGAAGCAGCTCGCCGTGTCATGGTCGAGATCGGTGACTGGCCCCCGACAGCGGATCGGCGAGACTCGTCTTCGTCGGACAGCCGCACGACCGGGCGCGCAGAGGGCGAGCTGTTGTGGCTGTCGGGAGCGACCGGGGTCGGCAAGTCGACGGTGGCCTTCCGCATCTACCTCGACCTCCTTCGCTCCGGAGCCACGGCGGCATACGTGGACGTAGATCAGATCGGCTGCTGCAGCACCGCTCCTCGCGATCACGTCCTGCGGGCTCGGAACCTCGCCGCGCTGTGGGACAACTTCCACGATGCCGGCGCCCGGCTCGCCGTCGTCGTCGGGCCCGTGTCGACGACCACGGAGGCACTCCGGTACGAGCACGCGCTCCCGGTGAGCACGTTCACGTGGTGCCGGCTCCATGTGAGCGACGAGGAGCTGACAAGGAGAATCCTCTCGCGAGGGGACGGCGGCAACTGGCAGCAACCAGGTGATCCGCTGCGAGGTCAGCCAATGGAGAAGCTGCTCAGGGTCGCTGACCGTGCGATCGCAGACGCTCAGTCCCTCGAACGACACGATGCTTGCCGTCGCATCGACGTTGATGCTCTAGCCGTCGACGAGGCAGCCGACACAGTCCTCGAGGTCACGCACTGGCCCGCCAGGGTCCGACCGAGGCTCCATCGAGCTGACTCGCCACATGTCCGCGTTCGACCGTTGCCGGGACGACAAAGGAGGAAAAAGCGCGATGGATGAGCAGACAGCCGCCGTTGCCCGGGAGATCGTCGACACCAACCTGTACATGGTGCTCGCCACCGCCGACGAGAGCGGCAGACCGTGGGCGTCGCCGGTGTACTTCGCCAACGCCGGTTACCACGAATACTTCTGGCTGTCCTCGCCGGAGGCGACCCACTCGCACAACCTGGCGCGGCGCCCCGAGGTGGGCATCGTGATCTTCGACTCGCGAGTGACGATCGGCACTGGTCAAGCCGTCTACATGACCGCAGTCGCCGAGGCCGTGCCATCCGACGGGATCGACCGAGGCCTCGACATGTTCTCCCGGCGCTCGCTGGCCCACGGCGGCCATGCCTGGAGCACCGCCGATGTGCAGACCGAGGGACGGTCGGCCATCCGTCTCTACCGGGCCATGGCCGCCGTGCATTCGATCCTGGCCAAGGACGGCCTACCGGATCACCGCATTCCCGTCGACATCTAGAGAATCGGCCTCGGCCGCCTCGGCCTCGTCTCGACGGGCGAACTTGCCCATCGATGAACAGCAGCCCGTGGCGGCCGCGCCGTCGCAGCGGAGCAGGGTGCCGGGCAGAATCGAGCAGTCCCCGCCGATTCCACCTCCCCGGCGAGGCGTCCTCCGACCGCGTCGGCGCGTCCTGCGTCGAGCAGCGCTCTACGGTCGGCCGACTGAACGCTCGTCACGCCGACTCCCGGGGGCGCCTGACGATCTGTGACTGAGTCGTCTTGGCGATGAGACGGTCGTTGCAGCGCAGGTCCGTTTCCACGACGATCGTCGTCGATCCAACGTGAAGCGGCGCGGCGGTGGCCCTGACTCTCCCTGCGGTGACGGCTCCGAAGAAGTTTGTCTTGGACTCGATCGTTGCTGTCCCGACGGCTCCCTCGGGCAGGTTGAAGAAAGCGCAGAGCCCGCCAGCGGAGTCGGCCAGCGCCATCAGCGCGCCACCGTGCATGGCGTGGCCGGATGTGCAGAGGCGTTCGTCGAAGTCGAGTTCGAGGATCACCTTGGACGCGTCGCCGGCGATGCCGGCGATTCCGAGCGTGGCGCACAGGGGCATGCTGTTGTGGACGAGTGCGGTGATGTCCGGATTGCCGGTCATCGGCGACCTCCGTCGTGTCGTTGTGCCCGAAGAGCCTCGGCGATCTCGGCCACGGGCCACCGCCGAGATGATGGCTTGGCTCGTGGTTCCGGGCGCAGATCGTGACGTGTGCGCCTTCGAGCCCTGATCGCGCACGTCCTGTCGCGCTCGCTCCCACCGGCATCTGGGTTGACACAGTTCCCGTGGCGAGACGGCGGGACGAAGGCGCTTCCGGTAGCGACGCCCGTCGTGGCATCGTTCGTCGTCGAGGCCGATACTGCGATCGTGGAACACGTCGGCATCCTGGCGCACAGCATCGAAGGGGCGGCACTGTGCCTGCGGGCCTTTGCGCACGAGGGCTTCCGAGAGCTGGGACCGCACAACCATCCCGACGTCACGCTCGACTGCATTCCGCTCGCCGAGAGCATGCCCGCCTGGGCAGCGGGCGACTTGGCGGCGATTCGGGCGATCCTCACTCGCAGCGCGTCACGACTCGCCGCCGCGGGGGCGACGTTCTTCGCCTGCCCGGACAACTCCGCCCACCTCGCCCTCGAACAATCCGGCAAGCCATTGCCGCTGCCCGGCTTGCACATTGCCGACGAGGTCGGCGATGTTGCGGTCCGCGAGCGACGCCGCCGGGTCGGCGTCTTGGGAACGCGCTTCACCATGGAGGGATGGATCTACCCCCGCGCGTTGGAGGCGCGAGGTATCGACCACCAGGTGCCGCCCCGGAGGGACCGAGCGATCATCGACCGCATCATCTTCGAGGATCTGGTCGAAGGCGTCTTCTCCGACGAATCCCGCGAGCAGTACGTCCGAGTGATCGAACGCCTTCGGCATGAGGGCTGCGACGCCGTGGCGCTCGTCTGCACCGAGATCCCACTTCTCGTCGATCCCGACACGTCGCCGTTGCCGGTACTCGACTCCACCCGACTGCTCGCACGAGCCGCCTTCGCGGTCGCCTCCGGCCAACGGCCGATGCCGACGTGGCGCGGCGGCCCGCCGGCGAGCTGACTCCGCCCACCAGGTCTCCGCCAACATCCGCCGGCCCCCTCCGCGCGGCGCGGCCGGCCGTGTTAGGTCAGTTGCTGTATGAGGGTGCTCGCCAGCCAGTGTTGGTACTTCTCGGGAGGCCAGCTCCGGTCGACGACGAGGAGTCGGTAGACCTCTGGGGACATGAACGCGTGGATGAGGTCGACCGCGTCGTGTTTCCGCAAGCCCTTTCGAAGTGAGCTGCTGCGAGCCAGGGCGTGCGCGATGTGGCTCTGCCCTCGGGTGCGCTGTCGTTGGATCTCGTTGAGAAGCTCGGCTGCCGCGGGGTCGGAGCCGGCAGCGCTCACGAGAACGGAGTAGACGTCGTTGGTCCGTTGATTGATCTCGGTCGTGACGCCGGCGAACGCCGTGAGCAGCTTGTTCGGGTCGGGCTCCGCGAACAAGGACGCGACGTCCGGGCGTTCTTGGATGGAGAGCAACTGGTCGTCGCCCGCAATCGACGTATTGATGAGGGCGTCGAGGATGCCGAGCTTCGAGGCGAAGAGCCGATAGATGGTCGCCGGGGGGACATCGGCGAGGTGGCTGATCGCCTCGATGGTCGTTGCCGCGTAGCCGCGTTCGAGAAACAGCGTTCTGGCCGCGGCGACAACGGCTCGCCGAGCGAGCCGAGTGCGTGCCTGCCCACGCCCTCCCTGAGTTCGCTGATCGCGTTTGACGTCCTCGGGCACGATATGAGAGTATCACTCTCAATTCAAGAGTTCCACTATCCCCCGGTCAGGAGATGCCATGAAGAAGGCAGTGAGCCGATGAAGACGATGACGTGCAAGCAGCTCGGTGGGCCGTGTGACCACCAACATCGAGGTGACACTGCAGACGAGGTCATCAAGGCCCAAGACCGGCATCTCAAGGAGATGGTCGCCGGCGGTGACTCGGCACACGCGCCGGCCAACAACGAGATGAAGGGCCGTTGGAAGCACCCGATAGCCGGGTTGGGCTGGTACCGCGCCGCCAAGAAGACCTTCGCCGCTCTCCCCGAAGGCTGACCCCGCGCCACACCCGGGGGGCGACGCTGCACGAGGTGACGTCGAGACGCCAACCCTGTCGAAGATGAGTGACCCGAGTGGCTGTGGCCCACGGGGCGTCGACCCTGCGGCTACTCGCCGGCTGCGGCGTTCGATGCTTTCCAGTCGACAGCACGTGTCAGACCCGGAAACTCAGCGCCAACCGCGGAGACGAGGTGCTCAGAGCCAGCGATGTAGCACCAGTCGAGGTCGGTGTCGCCGCCGACGAACCACCGTCTGTCCTCCGGCCACCACAGGTCAGGTGGCTGGGGGAGCTCCCCGTCGGGACGTCGCATCTTCGCGGCGGCGGTGACGGCGCCACGAACCAGGTAGTAGCGACGGTTCGGCAGGTCGAAGGACGGATGCCTGTTCAGAGCCGTTCGGATCGACGTGTTCCGTTGAACATCGTCCTCACGAAGGCGCTGACGTTCACGGTCGAGCTCCCGACGCTCCGCGCCATCGCTCGGTGTGGCAGCAAGCAGTGTCACGGAGGTATCGAAGCCGTAGCCCTCCCAGATCGCGAACCAACAGTCGTCGGGCGTCGACGGATGGCTCCCGAGAACCGGGACGAGCTGGTCGAACAACCAGCACACGCCATCCCACCCGAGCGGCTCCTCGGCGCGGTGGTCGAGCAGCACGTATCGCTCGTAGCCCTGCGGGACGAGTCCACCCACCGTTCCGAAGGTCCCCAGCAATGGCGCGATCCAGCGAGGACCAGCCACTCCACGCCTGGCCTCGCCGGCCCGCACGAGACGGTGTCCCGGGACGTGAGCGTCGCCCGCATCAAGGTCCGGTCAGGCGTCGGCCAGCGCGATGTGCGCAGCGCAGACGTCCAAGTGGCTCACGGTGAGAGCATGTCCGGCGTCGGGAACGTGCTCGATGCTGACCTGTGGGAGCAGCGCTTCGGCTCGAGCGGCGAGCAGGTTCGGGTCGAAGGGTTCGCTCTCGGTGGCGATGAGCAGTGTGACGGGCACCGAGACGGCTCGGAGTTCGCCATCATCCAGGGGCTTCAACAGTGGGAAGCCTGGTGCGTGACGGACCATGCCATGAAGGAGCAGGCGCGAGGCGCGCTTGTTCTCGAGCAGGGGGTTTCGCAGTCGTCGGGCGAGCACACGGCGTACCCGGGCCGGGGCGAGCGAGCCGAGAAGAACCGGAAGACCCCACATCATGAACCGCAGCATCTGCAGCGGCGCAATGCCGGCCGGGTCGAGCAGCACGAGCGATGAGACCCTGTTGGGCCGGTACGCAGCGGTGCTGAGCGCCACGAAGCCGCCGAGCGAGTGTCCGACGAGGTGAGCCCGATCGAGGCGAAGCCCCGCGAGCGTCTCGTCGAGCCACGCCGCCATGTCAGTGGCGCAGGTGAGCCGGGCGGTGGGTTGACTGCGGCCGGCGTCGCCCATGATGTCGACGGCGTACACGTCGCGACTCGACAGCGTCTGGGCGTACGGCGCCCAGCTGACTGACGTCATTCGTCCGCCATGGAGAAAGACGATCGGCGTGCCGGCCCCAGGCCACCGGTACGCGCGCGTTACGCCGAAGTGGGTGTGGACGTCGATCGCTGTGGGGGCGGGGCCAGTCGCCTCGCGCCAAAGGGAGTCCTCCATCATCCGGAACCGCGCTGCCGCCCGCTCGGAGCGCCACCGACCAACCCGAGGCCGGTCAGCGTCGGATGTGCCGCCACGGGTCACGTTCGGATTGAACACGACCAGCGTCACCGCCGCCATGTCCGCGGCACGCCGAGCGAAGCGCCGCCTACGCTGAGTTCTACCGTTCCTGGCGACGCACTTCGCAGCTGCCGCTCGGCAGAGCCCACCACGCGGCGACTCTGTTGGCGGTCGCCGGACTCGGCGGGCGGTCTGCTCGAGGCGCGGTAGTAGCTCGGCGAGCGCATCGTTCAGCGAGGCGTCGCGGGATGCGTGGGCCAGCTTCCCGGCGTGGTCGACCTCTGGTCCCGAACTCTACGGCCTCGCGTTCGACTGCTGAACATCGCACTCAACCGGCGATCTGGGATGGTCCGAATCTGGGCGTGGTGATCGTGTCGCTCGGTCGACACCTTGCGCGAGATCCCGAGTGAGGATGGCCGTCTGCCGCCCGAAGAAGCCAGGGAAGCGATGGCCGGGGATCCATGCGTGCGGGCCGGGATGATCGTGTGCGAGGTCCACGCTTGCCACGGCTTCCCAGGAGACGTCCTGCCCTCGTAACCCGACTCCTAACGCGCCGAATGACCTGCCCCGAAGCGCCGAAGGATGTCACGCTCCCGGCGTTGGGTGGCACCGTTGCCCATCAACCTCCTGCACGCTCTGGGACAGCCGCAGTTCAGAGGCTCTTTCCGCAGTGTCTGGCGCTCCGGTACCGGCCTCGGACTGCGGCGGTGCCGAGCTACATCGCGTCGACCTGCGGCATGATCTCCTCCCTCAGACGCTTGAGGTCATCGAGCGTCTTCGCAACCGGCACGTCCTGGAACGGCGGCCACAGGAACGGCATCGTCAGCCCCACTTCCTTGTAGCGCTTGAGATTGTCGGCGATCTGCGCAGCGGTTCCGGCCAACAGATTGCTCCCCTTGCCCTGCGGCGTCTGATCGGTCTCCTCGTCGGTGATGACGAACCAGATCATGCTGCTGATCTCGAGGCTGTCGACCGAGCGGGAGCTTCCGAGCTCCTCGAGCTCTCGCTGGATGGCGCCGCGCCAGTGCTTGAGCTCGTCCGGCGTGTCCTGGATGCCGATCCAGCCCGCCAAGCCGTACCTGGCGATGCGGCTCGCCGAGCGCTTCGGGTCCTTGAGCCCGCTGAAGAAGATTGGCGGGTGCGGCTTCTGTACGGGCGAGGCGCCGAATCCGCATCTGTCGAAGTCGGCGAACTCGCCGTGGTACTCGAAGAGTTCGTTCGTCCAGACGCCCTGCATGATCTCGATCGTCTCGCGCACGTGCTTGTGCCGCTTCGGGAAGATGTGCGAGGCACTCGAGGCCGCGAATTCCTCGGGCATCCAGCCGGACCCGACGCCCACGTTGACCCTGCCGTTCGAGAGGTGGTCCACGGTGGCGATCTCCGCAGCGAGGACGCCGGGCGCGCGGTAGGGCGTGTCGGTGATGCTCATGCCGATCCGCACCTTCGTGGTCTTCGCGGCGAGCCAGGGAATGAGCGGCCAGCCTTGGAACCATTCGCCGCGGGAGGACACCGGCAACGCCTTCGGGAACTCCTCCATCATGCCGAACGAGTACTGGAGCTCCTCGCGGTCGGAGGCCTCCGGCACGACGATCCGGTCGAGCGTCCAGACCGAGTCGAAGTCGAGCTCCTCCGCGAGGCTCGTGAGATCTTCGAGCTCCTTGACGGTCACCTTGTCACGGAAGTTCGGCAAGTACAGAGCGAGCTTCATGAGACATGGCCTTCCCTCGAGCGTTGTGGATCGCGGCGGTCGAGCGGCACCCTTCCGCCCCCGCCTGACTCGGTCGACGGTAACAAAACTCCTGGCAGCCGGTCCGGCGGAAGTTGTCACCCGGCATGCCGGGTCGAGCGTCAGCGGGGCCCGCTCTGCTCCGCTTCGGTCCGGAGCCGGTCGCGCAGCTCCCGCTTGACGACCTTCCCGTAATTGTTCGTCGGCAGGGCGTCGACGAACCGGTAGTCCTTGGGCCGCTTGAACCGGGCGATGTGGTCGAGGCACGTCCGGTCGAGGTCCTCGACCGGCGGCGGGGCGGCGCCGTCGGAGGCCACCACGAAGGCCACCACCGCCTCGCCCCATTCCGGGTCGGGCCGGCCGACGACGGCGGCAGCGAGGACGCCGGGGTGGCGGAGCAGCGCCTCCTCCACCTCACGGGGGTAGACGTTCATCCCGCCGCTGATGATCAGGTCCTTGGACCGGTCCCGCAGCGTGAGGTACCCGTCGGCGTCGAAGCTGCCGACGTCGCCGGTGTGCAGCCAGCCCTGGCGCAGAGCCTCGGCGGTGGCGTCGGCCTGCTTCCAGTAGCCGGCCATGACCACGTCGCCCCGGACCACGACCTCGCCGACCTCGCCGGTGGGGAGGTCGCGGTGGTCGTCGTCTACGACGCGGACCTCGACGTCGGTGCGGGGGATTCCGACGCTCTGGAGGCGGTCCCGCCATCGAGGATGGTTCCGGTCGGCGTGGTCGGCCTTGGACAGGGCGGTGATCGTCATCGGCGCCTCCCCCTGCCCGTAGATCTGAGCCAAGCGGGGGCCGAAGACGGCGAGGGCGTCCTCCAGGTCGGCCAGGTACATCGGCGCGCCGCCATAGATGATGGTCTTCAGATGGGAATGGTCGGCGGCGGCGACGGCCCGGTCGCCGGCCAGCCGCTTCACCATGGTTGGCGCCGCGAAGAAGGACATGCCCGGCCAGCGCCGCAGAAGGGCCGCGATCTCGTCGCCGTCTACGCCGCCCGACTGCGGCACGACGCTCACCGCCCCCCGGGCCACGTGGGGCAGCCCGTAGAGGCCCGAACCGTGCGACAGCGGTGCGGCGTGGAGGATGGAGTCCTGCGGCATCACGGGGTCGATGTCGGCGAAGTAGCTGAGCGAGGCCATGAGCAGATTGCGGTGCGTCAGCGTGGCTCCCTTGGGCCGTCCGGTGGTGCCGCTGGTGTAGAACAGCCAGGCCGGGTCCTCCGGCCGCCGGCCGACGAGCGGCGCCGGCGCCGACGCCGTGAGCCGGTCCCACCGCTCACCGGGCGCCACCACCGCCGCATGCAGCGAGGCGACGGCGCCGACCAGCGACTCGACGTCGCCGGCATGATCGTCGTCGGTCACGACGACGGCCGACTCGCTGTGTTCGAGGATGTAGGCGATCTCGTCGCGGTGCAGGCGAGCGTTGACCGGCACGGCGACGAGACCGGCGTGCCAGATGGCGAACAGCGCCTCGAGGTACTCGGGCCGGTTGCGCATCACGATGGCGACCCGGTTGCCGGGCGACAGGCCAAGGTCACCGCGCAGACCCGCGGCCGCGCCGGCCGTCCGGGCGGCGAACGCTCCCCAGCCGGCGTGGACGCGATCGCCGTCCGCCAGCGCCGGGTCGTCGGGCCGCCGGCGGCCGTGGCGCTCCACCCATACGGCCACGTTCATCGCGCCGTCCGGCCCTCAAGGGTGAAGGTGAGATCCTGGAGGCGCGGTTGCCCCGGCACCCGGCGAGCGTACCGCCGCTCCGCCTCGGCCTGCCTTGGGCTCCAGCGGCTTCGGCACTCGAGGGAGTAGACCGGGCTCTCAGAATGTCCACGGCTACCGGTCCGCTGCGATGAGGCTCGCCGAGGACGAGGCGCGGGCCCGGCTGGCGGCCCACGATCACGGGATCCTCTGCACCGTGCACGCCGATCGGGGCGTCGATGCCGTGCCCGTCGCGTACGTGGTGGACGAAGACGGCTACGTCGGCGTGCCGGTCGACCGCGTGAAGCCGAAGGCGTCGCTGCGGCTGCAGCGGGAGCGGAACCTGGAGGCCGATCCGCGGGCGACGCTGCTGGTCGAGCACTGGGACCGCGGCGACTGGTCGCGGCTGTGGTGGGTGCGAGCCGAGGTGCGCTGGCAGGAGGACGCCGGCGCGGCGCGGGCGGCGGCGCTCGCCGCCGGGCTCGCCGAGCGCTACCCGCAGTACCGGGACCAGCCCTTCGCCCGCGTGCTGGTGCTACGTATCGTCGGCGTGGCGGGCTGGGCCGCCGGTGCCAGCTGATTCCCGCCGTCAGCCACCGACGGAGCAGACGGAAACCTCGGCCAGGCGGCGAGCAAGTCGTCGTGCCAGCCCGGGCTGAGCGTTCCGATGGCGCAGACAACTCGTGAGCGTCTGGGCCGGGATTCCTAGTTGGGATTGGGATGCTGGGCGCTCTGGGCGAGCCTCTCCGGCCAGGGTGGCTGGTTCAGCGCGGAGAGCGGGCGCGCCAACGTCACGATGTCGGTGACGAGCTGCGCGGCTTCTGGATCGGTGTCTGCGCGTGTAGCCGCAAGCTGGAACATTGCGAGGCTCTGGATCTCCTCCACGGGGAAGTCGCCCGTGGTCCGGCCGTCTTGGAAGTCGGCGGCGGCGGCGAGTGCCCAGGGAGTACGGGTCACCTCGAAGGCCTCGGGAAAGAATTCGAGCGCGAGCCCGGTGAGATCCTGTGACCTCTGAGCCCTTCGGGTGAGTACCTCACCCAGCGCCCGAGCTTGACAGGCGGCCGCCGACATACCCTGGCCGTAGACCGGATTGAAGTGACAGATCGAGTCACCTACGGGGACCAGTCCATCCGGGAACCGGTCGAGACGCTCGAAGTGACGGCGTACTGACCGCGGGAATTTGAAGGCAGCAGGCTTTGTCAGCAGTTCTGTCGTGGCCAAGACTTCGTCCCACACGGGATACGCGAGCGTGCGTCCGAACGCTCGCCAGGCGTCGATGTCGGTCGGGGGGTAGTCACCGAAGCGGCCTGCCAGACCGGCCAGCCAGTTGTCCCCTTCGACTCGCACCACATAGGCGCCTCGAGTGTTGTAGTCGCCGTCTGGCTTGGGCAGGACGAAGAACCCTGCGCCACCGAGGGCGCCGGGATCGGATGGGCGCACCATCGCACTGGCGTAAGCGAAGTCGCAGTTGACAACGGATGCGGGAGGAGTGTCGAACGCGAGCTTCGTGAGCCACTTGAGTGTTCGCGCGTTTCTCCCCGTGGCGTCGACGACGAGGTCTGCAGATACTTGCTCGCCTCGATCGATGACGACACCAGTCACGCGCCCTCCATCCGTGAGGGGGTCGCGCACGAACGAGCGGTAGCGGGGCTCCACGTTCGGGAGACCGTGGACGCGCCGTCGGAGGCATTGCTCGAGCAGGGAACGCGACATGAAAAAGATGATCCCGATTGGCCTGGGCTCGGGTTGGTACACCGCGAGGGCGTATGACTTGCCCTCGGGCCGGTACGCAAAGAAGTCCTGACCACCGACGCAACGCACAGCTCCCGCAGTTTGGAGATCATCGAGAAATCCCGGAAAGAGCTCACTTGCGATGTTGAGTCCACCGGGGAGCAGCGCATGAAAGTGCTTGCCCTGAGGGACGCCGTCGCGAGCCCGCGGTGACTCCGGGACGTCGTCTCGGTCGATCAGAACGACCTCGTCAAAGTGATCGGACAGAACCCGAGCTGCGAAGAGCCCCGCTACTCCGCTGCCAACCACGACGGCGCGCCGTGCGATGGTGTTGTGCGTCACCGCCCACCTCCCCCGAGTAGGGGAAGTGTTCCAAAGCGGTTCAGGGCTGTCGAGCGGACGTGCTGCGACGGGAATCGGGCGCAAAGACGGCGATCGGCGCCGCGATCAGGCAGTAGGTGCGGTCTCGATTCGCTGCGTTGCTCCGACCGCTCGAACTTCGGCGAGCCGCTTGACTGCGTACTCGTCGTCCCAGCAGACGGCGGCTTCCCATGCAGCCGACGCTTGCGCGGCAATGTCGTGCGCGCTGTCGTCGAGACCGGCGGCGTTGTGGGGTAGCGCCAGGTCGAGGTCCGGGACGTCGACGTGCGACTCGTCCCAGTCGATCAGTGCGACCCGATTCGCGGTCATGCGTACGTTGCCAGGGTTGTTGGGGTCGCCGTGGACGACGCATGTCCGACGTCCGGTGAGCCGCGCCCACGCTGTTCGGCATCGCGCAACGCCCTCCGGCGGCATCGCGCGGAGGTCGATCCTCGTCCCGGTCTCGGCGTGCAGGAGGTCGGTCGACGATCGCCAGCCCGGGCGCTGCGGCCAGTCCTGCGTCAACCGATGCAGCTCGCGGAGTGTGTCGGCCACGCGTCGCCAGTCGGCCTCCGTCTCGGGCGGTCCGCCCTCCACATAGGTCATCACGACCACACCGTCGGCGAACAGCCGGCCGTCCGTCGTCGGGATCGGCACCGGCACGGTCAGACCTTCACGGTCGAGGTGTTGGAGGAGCTCGCTCTCCCACGCGAGATCAGCGCCGCTCCTGGCGCCGAGACGACCGACTGCGAGGTGCCCGTTGACGCGCACGCTCCACACGTCGTTGGCGACTCCGCCAGCGAGCGGTTCGATGCGAGCGACGTCGTCACCCCACTGCTTGAGTGCCTCCCATCCCACGGGCGACATCTTCGCGGAGTTCCGAAACATCGCTCGCGTGCTAGGCACGGTCATGAAGTGTCGCCTTCTAGCCACCACCTTCCCCGGTCGGGCAGGATCGTTGATCGGCGGGCGGGAGTTGGGCACCCTATGGGGAGTGGCGACACACCGCGTCACTGACGCTACGTTCCGACGCCGCCGGCTCGCGTGCCTTGCGCTCGTCGGCGCGGCCGTTGTCGGCGGCGCGGTCGGGATCCAGGCCGATCGACCCGGGGCCGACCCGGCCGCCACGACCCGCGCCGACGCCGGGCCCTCGCTCGCGCGACCCACGATGGTGGCGCCGTCGCCGCCGACCACCACCGCGGCCGGGCCCGAGACCATCACCCTGGCATTCGCCGGTGACATCCTGACCCATGGCCCGGTCAACGCTGCGGCCCGCGGCTTCGGCGCCGGATCGGGCGCCGCTTACGACTACGCACCGATGTTCGCGCCGCTGGCGACGATCCTGTCGGGCACCGACCTACCGCTCTGCCATCTCGAGGTGCCGCTCGCACCGACAGCCGAGCAGATCAGCGGCTACCCGGTGTTCGGCGCGCCCGGCGAGCTGATCGCCGGCATCGCGAGCGCCGGCTACCGCGGCTGCTCGACGGCGTCGAACCACGCGCTCGACAAGGGAGTTGCCGGCATCCAGGCGACGCTCGACACGTTCGACCGGCACGGGCTGGGCCACGCCGGCACCGCTCGCACGGCCGACGAGGCCGCCACCCCCCGGATCTACGACGTGCGGGGCGCCCAGGTCGCCCACCTGTCGTACAGCTACGGATTCAACGGCATCCAGCCGCCGCCCGACGCCCCCTGGGCCGCCAACCCGATCGACGCACCCCGGATCGTCGCCGACGCCGGTCAGGCGCGAGCGGCAGGTGCCGACCTCGTCGTCGTCAGCCTCCACTGGGGCACCGAGGGCCAGGCCGCGCCCGACACTCAGCAACAGGCCCTGGCGCCCGTGCTCGCCGCGTCCGCGGACATCGACCTGCTCGTCGGTCACCACGCACACGTGGTGCAGCCCATCCAGCGGATCAACGGCAAGATCGTGATCTTCGGCCTCGGCAACCAGCTCTCCAACCAGCGCAGCCCGGCCCAGCTCGACGGGCTGACGGCGATCGCGACCGCGACCCGCGACGCCACCGGTCGTTACGCCGTCACCGCGGTGGAGGCGGTGCCGACGTGGATGGACAAGAGCGGCTGGCGCGTGCTGCCCGTGACATCCACGCTCGCCGACCCGTCCGCGCCCGCCGGGCTCCGACAGCAGCTGGTCGCGTCCTATCAACGCACCATGGCGACCCTCACGGGAGCAGGCCCGGTCGAGGGGCTCACCGCCGCTCCCCTCCCGCCGGGCTGACCCGCATCCAGGCCCGGGCGCAAACCTCGGGCGTGCCCACGGCGAGCCCCGCCGAGCCATCAGCCGCCGAAGGAGCCACCGTCGGGTACTCGTCTCGCCCTCCAACGGCCCGAGAGCTCCGCCATCACGAGCGTACCCGGACGTGATTAGACTAAACTCTGCTGAATATGCACGAGCGTACGGATGACGTTGCCCTGGACCTGGCGGAGGCCGCCCGCGAGCTCGGGGTGCACTACCAGACCGCGTACCGCTGGGTGCGCGAGGGTGCGCTGCGTGCCGTGAAGGTCGGCAAGAGCTACCGCGTGGAGCGCCGGGACCTCGACCGGTTCGCGCAGCGCCGCGAGCGGGGCACCCCGCCCCGCCCCCTACAAGTTCGAGACTGGGACCACCAGGTCGAGCGGTTGTACGCGGCACTGCGTAGCGGCGACGAACGCGCGGCGAACGAGCTGGTGGACCGGCTAGCTGGCAGCGGCGTGTCCCCGGTCGAGCTGTGCGACGAGCTGCTCGCGCCGGCGCTGCGCCGGATCGGCGATGAGTGGGCCTCCGGCGTCAACACGGTCGCCGACGAGCACAGGGCGTCCGCCATCTGCGAGCGCCTCCTCGCCCGCCTGCCGGCCCGACGGACCAGGGTCCGGGGCACCGTCGTCGTGGCCGCACCGGCCGGTGAGCACCACGCGTTGCCCGCCCACATGGCGGCCATCGCGCTGCGATACGACGGGTGGCGCGTCCACGACCTGTCGACCGACGTCCCCAGCAGCGACTTGGCCGCCTTCCTCCAGCGCGAGCGGCCGGAGCTGCTCGTGCTGTCGACGACCATGCCGAACCCCGACACAACCGCGATGGCGCACCGCGCCGCCGATGAACTGGCCATTCCCGTGCTGATCGGCGGGCCCGGCCGGCGCCTGGACGAACTTGTCGCGGCGGCACGTGACTTTTAGTCAAACTTAGTGTTATCATCTTCTTCGGGCGGACCAACATGGCCGCACCCCACGACCGAAGGAGACAGAGATGAAGATTCCCCGATGGATGGCCGGGATCGCGCTGGCGGGAACGCTCGCCCTCGTCGGCGCCGCCTGTGGCGATGACGACGACTCAGCCGACGAGGCCACGGCTCCGACGGAGGCCGGCGCCGGAGAGGACACGACCTCCGGGATGAGCGATGCCGGCGAGGGCGAGGCATCCGCTTCCGAGCAGCCCGACACCGTGGTCGACGTGGCGGCCAGCGACGAGAGCTTCTCGACGCTGGTGACGGCGGTCGACGCGGCCGGGCTGGCCGGCACGCTCAGCGGTGACGGGCCGTTCACGGTCTTCGCGCCGGTGAACGACGCCTTCGCCGCGCTGCCCGCCGGCACGGTGGACACGCTGCTGGCGCCCGAGAACCAGGCGCAGCTGACGTCAGTCCTCACCTACCACGTGGTGCCGTCCAAGGTGCTGTCGAGCGACCTCAGCGACGGCGCGACCGTCACGACAGTCCAGGGCCAGCCCCTCACGGTCGGCGTCCAGGGCGACGCAGTCACGCTGACCGACGCCTCAGGCAACACGGCGTCCGTCGTCCAGGCCGACGTCGAGGCGGGTAACGGCGTCGTGCACGTGATCGATCACGTCCTGCTGCCCTCCGCGGACTGACCGGGCTCTCCCCGGTGCGGGCCGCCGGCTCTCCCCGGCGGCCCGCACCCGCCCATGACTGCGGTTGCCCCGTTCGGCCGCCGCGTCCGGCCAGGGCTCGCACTGCGATGGGCCGCTACTGGCGGCCAATGCAGCCAGGTGGACATGCGCGTCGGCCGCCGTAAGCTGATCCGAACCGGTGTTCGGCCAGACGGGTCGGCCCGGACTCGAAAAGAGAATCATGTCTACAGGTACCGTGAAGTTCTTCAATGCCGAGAGAGGCTTCGGCTTCATCTCCCGCGAGGTCGGCGAGGACGTCTTCGTCCACTACTCCAACATCGAGGGTGACGGCCATCGGTCGCTCGCCGAGGGTGACCGGGTGGAGTTCGAGACTGGCCCCGGCCGCAAAGGCGAGGAAGCTCACAACGTCCGCGTGCTCTGAGCTTCACCACTCATCCAGTGAGCAGAACCGCCGGCTTGCGCCGGCGGTTCTTTCCGTTACGGCTGCCTCGGTCGCCAGGTGCACGATCTCGCGCGTTCCGGCGGGCGGCTACGCGTCGGCCGCAGCCAACTCGGCTGACCACAGGTGGTAGCCATCCGCTGGGTCGCCGGCCGTATGGGTGGCGTACCACAGCCGTAGGCGCCCGTCGTTCAGGTGGGTCGCGCTCGGGCTCCGCACCAGCCCGGACTCGTCGCCTAGGTCTTCGGGCCCCAGTGTCGTGCCCCGCCGGTCCCAGGTCACGCCATCGTCGGAGGTGGCCATGTCGATGGCGGTCCGGGTGCCGGCGTCGCTGACGTACAGCATGGTGAACCGCCGGTGGCGCACGAGGACCCAGGGCTCGGAGACGGCCACCTCGTCGCGGGTGGGCTCGACCACTGGTCCGACTCGGTCCCAGGACGCACCGTTCGGGGACACCGCCGCCAGGATCGTCGCTCGGCGGCCGTTGTCCGCGCCGTCGTAGCCGGAGTAGAAGAGCCACCAGCGCTCGCCGGTCACGACGATGCAGGGATGGGTGGCACCGATCGCGTCGGGCTTGCCTCGCTGCATGAAGGTGCCTTGTGCTTGCCATCGGTGGCCGTCCGTCGAGGTGGCCATGTGAAGACGGCTGTCGGCTCCGTCAGAGCCGGCATAGGCCATGAGGAAACCGACGGGTGTGGGCACGACCGACGGCGATTCGACCCCGAACGCGTCGCTGTCCCCCGAGAAACCGGCGTCGATGCTGATCCCCCGACGCCGCCACGGCTGACCGGGTTCCTGCACCGCCTCCAGGATCCGTCCCGTCGAGCCGTCGTGGCCCGAGTACCACATCCGTAGCGTTCCATCGTCAGCTTCGAGGACCGAGGCCCGGAACGATCGGAGCCGGTCGACCTCGACGCACGGGCCCGAGCGGGAGAAGACGATGCGGTGGCGAGTCCAGGACATGGCGATGCTCAGGCCACCCAGCGTGACGGTCCGTGACCGATCCGGAGCGACCACCACGACGGACTCCGAGCCGCGTTGTCAGTCATCGCGCTGGGCCGGCGCACACGGGTCGGGGCCTGGAAAGGGCGGCCGGTTGCGTTGGAGGTAGTCGACGATGGACCTGATCGTCATCGATGTGTGGCCCCGCTCCACGAGGTAGTTGGGCACGTCGAACGAGGCGCGACCGTCGTTGCTCGCCGCGAGGACGTCAGCGACGACGTCGGCCACGGTGAGATTGGGGAAGTCGGGGACCTCGCCGTCGAGCAGTCGCGCTTCCCGCTTGCGCCGCTGCCGGGACAGATCATCGTCACCCGTCCACGGCTCAACTGAACTCGGCATGGTCGCCTCCTCGTGTCGGCTCAGAAGAGGCGACGTACGACTCGAGCTACGGCCGAGCGACGAAGCGGGCTTCCAAGGGGGTCCACCGTATCGACGTGCTGCCCGATGTCGTCCCTAGACGGTCTGATCCGAGGACACACCACGCGAGCGCCTCAGTGCCGGGGCAACCGCGGGGCCGGCACCGGCGTGCCGCCTGACCCAGGGATGGGCGGGCGTCGCTGCGAAACCAGGCGCCTTGATCGCCGAGGACCCCACCAGCGGGCTGATCGACGCGCCCGCACCCCAAGGACGGCAACGAGGCCTGGCGTCGCAAGCGGGGCCAGGTCACTTACCTGGTCGACGAGATCATCCGCCTGCCCGCATCGCCGACTGACGCCCGACCAGCCTGCGAGCCGTCGCCGAGCAGGCCCCCGAGGCGATGCTGGCGGCGCTGACCGCGTTCCTGGCCCCCCACCGGGACGGAGCGGGCGCGGCGCACGCGACCTAAGCCCCATGCTGCCGCCCCGTCCCGGCCGCACGTAGGGCAGCTGCACGCTCGTGACTTGCAGCGGCTAGCTCGTGCATCACGGCACCACCGGTGGTTCGTCGGCTCGCCGCGGCTGCTCGCGCCTGGCGCGAATGCGGCGTCGAATCAGGAAGTAGGCAATGAGGCCAATCGCCACTAGGACCAGCGCAATGGCGATGGCGGTGCCAGCTGACACGAGCCACTCGGCCAACGCAAGGCCCGCCAACACACCCAGTACGAAGGTCACAACGACGACGACAACGGCGGAACGATTCACGACACCCTCCTTGAGCCCTGGGCTTCAGTACCACCTCAAGTCAACCTGGGCTCTGAAGCGAGCGGGTGTGTAACTGGCTTTTGGGCTGGCGAAGGGTCCTGGGCTGACGACCTCTCAGGAATGGCGGCCCATCGAGCGCCGGCCGACCGCTTGTCGACCGTCGCGCCCTTCCTGCCGTTGCACTGGATCGGCCCCGCTATCGGCTCCCCGGCGTCGGACTTGCCTCGGCCGGCTGATGCGAGACCGGTACGGTCGGTGCCATCGCGAAATGAGTCGACGGCCCGAAGAGGAGTGGGCGCGACGTGTGGTCGAGCGAGATCGTGGGCGTCATGCTGAACACGACGTCGGCGCTGCGCGGGCGCGGACCGTGGGTGACGAACGGGGGGGCAGCGTGCGCGACGATTCGCATGTCGCAGCCGCTCCCCGCGCACTCCGCCCAGACTGGTGCGCCAGTCGAACCAGTGATGGGTGACATGCCGCCCGTTGTCGGACGGTCCCGGGCGCGCCGGACCGACCTACGGCGTTGCTGTCCGCCTCCGTGGCCCGCGCTGCGGGCGGATCGGGGTTCGGATCCGTAGGGCAGACGGCACGGATTCGAAGAGCAGCGGTGGGTCCATGGCGGCTGCTTCGCCGTCCAGCGCCAAGTCGACGACAGCGCCCGAGTCGATCCGGAAGGTCGGCGTTGTCCACTCTCGCATTGCCGGGAGCGGCTTGCCTGGGCCGACGACCGCCACGCCCAGCAGGCCTCGGTCGATTCCCTTACGGGCACCGGTCATCGGCCGGGGATCGAGCTCGTAGCGGTTGTTCGACACCAGCACCAGGCGCGCGTTCGACCACTGCGACCCGTCGGGGAGCGTTAGCCGCAGGTCGAATGCGTCCGAACCTGGTCCGACGAGGTCGGGCAGCATCTCGATCACCGTTCGCAATTTCGCGTCGCGATAGGCCGGGGACTGCACGATCGCGCCGTACAAGCCCAGCGACGCGATGTTCACGAAGATCCGATCGTTGACCCGCGCCAGGTCGATTCGCCGCTCGGCTCCGTCGACGAACGCGTCGAGCGCGCCGACCACGTCGTCGCGAGCGACGCCGATGTCGATCGCGAAATGGTTGCGTGTGCCCGCCGGGACACACACGTAGGGAACGTCGTGCTCCGCGGCGACAGCCGCGACCGCCGCCTGTGACCCGTCACCGCCGGCCATGCCGATCACATCCGCGCCACCCTCGACAGCCGCGGCGGCCAACGCAGACAGATCATCCCCTCGCTCGAACACGACGGGCTCGATGCCACGGGCGCGGCACTGCCCGACGAGGTCGTAGCGCGACGCCGTACCGCCACCCGACGTCGGATTCACGATGAGCACCGGCTTGTCCGGGGGCGTCTCGACCACGAGCGTTCAGTGTCGCCTGGATCGCGTCACGTCGCCACGAACACACGTGACCAGAGGATGCTGGTGCGCGATCCGGCCGCGACGGCGAGCAGCCCAGTCGGCGCTCACGCGTCTACCCGTCGGCGGCGCCGCCGGGCGAGGGCGGCGACGGTGAGCAGCGCGAGCGCCTCGCCCGTGAGGGAGCCTGCGATCACATCGACGGGGTAGTGGACGCCCGTGTGGACCCGCGAGTAGGCGACGAGCGTGGCGGCGGTGCTGACGGGGATCCCGGCCTCGGGTGCCGCACTGGCCACGCCGGTGGCGAAGGCGGACGCCGACGCCGCGTGGCCCGACGGGAACGAGGTGGTGCGAGGCATCGTCACCTGGCGGGTGAGCGGGACGTGGTGGGTGGCGCGGTCGGGTCGGTGCCGGCGGCCGAGCCGTTTGAGGCCCAGGTTGACAACCGCCGAGGTGACGGCGACCGAGGCGAGACCGTTGACTGCAGCGCGACGGCCGACCGGTCCCCCGACGGTCGCCAGGACTGCGGCACTCGCGATCCACAGCTTCGAGTTGTCGGCAGCCCGGGACAGCCGGCGAAAGACACCGTCCAACGTGGGGGTCGGCGTGGCGGCGATCGCCGCGTAGACGGCGAGATCGAGGCTGTTGACCTCGGCCCACCAGCCTTCGGGCTGTGGCAACGCCTTCCGGGCCTCGGCGTGCTTCGGCAGCGCGCCCAGGCCCGGTGCGTCACCGCGATCCGCGGTCGTCACTCGATCATCCGCTCTGCCCTGCTGTCCTGCGGCTTTGCGTGGGCCTGATCACCTTCGGCGAGCTCGTCCCCGGGCCTCATTGGCCCGCGGCCCGCCCGGCCAAATCGTCGGCGTAGACGCGGGCGTCGATCGCGTCGAGCACGGCCAGCCGCGCGTTGGAGACGGTCCAGGCGGCGTAGTCGAGGGCGTCAACAGCCTCCGCTTCGGCCCAGCCGGCGTCGCTGGCGGCGGCCTTGGCGTCCAGCTCCCGGGACCGTTGATTGATCTTGGCCTTGACGTCGTCCCTCCGGGCGTCGGCGTCGGCCTTCATCTGCGCCCACTTGCTTCGTGCCTCGCCGGCGACCTGGCTGCCCTGCTGCTTGGTTTCCTCGACGGCCCGGTCGAGGTCGTCCTGGGCTTGATCGATGCGCTGCTTGAGCTGGTCGCGCGACTCGGTGGCGGCAGTCTGTGCCGCCGCCTTGGCCTCGCCGACGCGCTTCTGGAGATCATCGAACTGTGCGGAGAAGTCCATGATTGCTCCTTCGG
>Ga0114129_10000805_pt1 | contig 40272 bp, 30 predicted proteins | sample RhiMetdeltSRZDD1_FD_80071 | JGI IMG/M metagenome (GOLD analysis project Ga0114129, IMG submission 80071) | Populus rhizosphere microbial communities from Tennessee, USA - Rhizosphere MetaG P. deltoides SRZDD1 (version 2) (version 2) | ecosystem: Host-associated > Plants > Roots > Rhizosphere >...
ATGTCCATGACGGGCATCGGCATCGTGCTGCTGGTGTCGCTGACCACGGGTTCGTTTGGCCTGGCCGGTTTGCTCACAGCCGCCGGCACAGTGACCGGGGCCGTCGTGGCGCCGCTGTGGGGCCGCGCCACTGACCGCGTGGGCCAAGCGCGTGTCTTGCTCCTCGCTGTCGTGATCAACACCCTCAGCGTGGCACTCCTGGTGACAGCAGTTGAGCTGGCCTGGCCGCTAGCCGTGAGCCTGGTCGCGGCCATCGGCGTCGGGGCCGGTTTCACCCTGGCCGGGTCGGCCGTGCGAGCGCGCTGGACGCTCCGGCTGAACGGCTCTCCCTTGCTGAACACCGCGTTCGCACTTGAGGCGATGCTCGACGAGGTGGTGTTCATCGTCGGGCCGGTGCTCGTCACTTTCCTTGCCACCGCGCTTCATCCGGCGCTCGGAGTCAGCGTCAGCGCGGTCATCGGTCTCATCGGTGCCATTGCCCTCGCCGTCCAGCGCAGCAGCCAGCCGCCGATCCGGCCGACGTCGCGGGACGGCAATGCCGGATCGTCTCGGTTGCCATGGCGCGTCCTGCTTCCGGTGGCCATTGCCTCTGCTGCCCTCGGCATGGTGTTTGGGGGCATGGAGGTCAATGTCGTCGCGTTTGCGAAGGAGGCTGGCGTGCTTAGGTACGCCGGTCTGATCTTGATGGCCTGGGCATTCGGGTCTCTGGTAGCTGGTGGCGTAAGTGGTGCGATCACGTGGCGGGCCTCTCCTGCCAAGCGTTTCCGCGTGGGCGCGTCCCTGCTGGCGCTGTCCTTGCTGCCGCTGCCGTTCGTCGGGCACCCGGTGGTTCTGGCGCTGCTCCTCACGCTTAGTGGAATAGCCATCGCGCCAACCTTGATCGCCTCCGTTGCGGTAACGCAATCTTCAGTGGACCAGAATCGGCTGACCGAGGCACTGGCATGGATCTCGACCGGCATGGCCGCTGGCGTGGCCATAGGAGCGGCTGCCGTTGGTCACGTGATCGACAGCTTGGGAGCACAAGCGGGGTTCGTGGCCGTGGCCATCGCGGGGCTGCTGCTGACCCTCAGTGTGCTCTTCGTTCGTGGCCACCCCTCGAGTAGGGATTCGGGGCCCGAGGACGCACGCGCGACCGACCTCACTCCAGAGTTGACAGGTATGCGTGGAGATGAGTCATTGCGTCAGTCGGCCGAAACCCGGAGCCGATGATCTTGTCGAGGCTCAGGAGGCTCTGCCTGGGGCGGGGAGCGAGTGACTTTCCAGCCCCGTATTCGGCCGTCGTGACACCCGTTACCGACGACGCGTCTCGGCCGCGAGCTTGGAAGACAACGCGAGCGATGCCCGCCCAGGTCATAGCATCTCCGTCGTTGCTGAGGTTGTAGGTCCCGTACGGCGCTCCGGTATCGAGGAGATGAACGATGGCTCGGCCGATCTCTGTCGTGAACGTGAGCCGGCCGAACTGATCATCGACAACCTCCGGACTCACCCCGCGGTCCGCCAAGGATGCCATGGTTCGCACGAAGTTGTGGCCATCGCCGATGACCCAGCTTGTCCTCAGCAGGTAGTGCGCCGGTAGCGACCTGATCAGTGCGTCACCAGCAGCCTTGGTCTGTCCATAGACACCGAGCGGTGAGAACGGTTCGGTCTCGGTGTGGAGCGCCTGCGAGCCGTCGAAAACGTAGTCCGACGAGACATGTACCAGAGTGAAGCGGTACTTCCGCGCAGCCTCGATCAGGGACGCCATGCCACCTACGTTGACCGCCCACGCCTCGCGTCGGCCTACCTCGGTCTCGGCTGCGTCGACCTTGGTGTAGGCAGCCGCGTTGATCACGACGCCGTATGGCGCGAAATCAAAGGTTGTGATCGACTCCGGACTCGCCAGGTCCACTGTGCTCCGACTGATCGGGATCGCTGATGGCATCGCCATGATCAGCGCCCGGCCCAGCTGACCACCAGCACCGATGATCAAGATCTTCTTCGGCTGGAGCGGCGTCACGTCGGCCAGCCTGGGGTGAGCCTTATCGGCCTCCGACAGCTCCGCCTGCACGAGCGGAATCGGCCAGTCGATCGCCAGTGTCTCGTCCGCGACGTTGACGAAGGTGTAGGACTGTTTTGCGGCCGGCTTCCAGTGATCATTGACCAGATAGGAATACACGGTCTGCTCGGCCAGGGTCTGAAAGGCGTTGCCGACGCCACGCGGAACGAAGATCGCCGTCTCGGGACCCATCTCGGCGGTGTACAAACGACCGAAGCCATCACCAACACGCAAGTCGACCCAGACACCGAAGATCCGGCCGCTCGCCAGCGACACCAGCTTGTCCCACGGCTCGGCATGGATGCCCCGTGTCGCGCCGACGCGGTTGTTGAACGAGACGTTGTTTTGCACCGGCGCGAAGTCAGGCAACCCGAGAGCCATCATCTTCTCCCGCTGCCAGTTCTCCTTGAACCAGCCACGGTTGTCACTCCGTACGTCTAGTGAGAGGACCAGCAAGCCCGGTATCGGAGTCCGGGCAATCGCCAGCTCGGACATCGTCTACTGCCCGTGGCGGGCGTACGTCGCCTCGGTCTGAGCTTTCTGTGGCCGCCACCACGCCTCGTTGGCCTGGTACCACGCGATGGTGGCGGCCAGGCCCGCATCGAAGTCGGAGAAAGTCGGGCGCCAGCCCAGTTCCATTCTGATCTTGGTCGAGTCGATCGCGTAGCGCAGGTCGTGACCCGCACGATCGGTCACATGATCAAAAGCATCGGGCGGCTGTCCCATCAGATCCAAGATCGTTTCAATGACTTCTTTGTTGTTCCGTTCCCCTGCAGCGCCGATCAGGTAGGTCTCGCCGATCTTCCCCTCGGTCGTGATCAGCAGCACCGCGGAGCTGTGATCATCAACATGAATCCAGTCGCGAACGTTAAGCCCGGCGCCGTAAAGCTTCGGCCGACCACCATCCAGAATGTTGGTGATCTGCCGCGGAATGAACTTCTCGACATGCTGATACGGACCGTAGTTGTTGGAACAGTTGCTGAGTGTGGCCCGTACCTCGAAGGAGCGCACCCACGCGCGGACCAGATGATCTGAACCGGCCTTGGTCGCCGAGTACGGGCTCGACGGGTTGTACGGAGTGGTTTCGACGAAACGATTTGGATCGTCTAGGTCAAGATCGCCATATACCTCGTCGGTGGAGATGTGGTGGTAGCGGACGCCATATCTGCGCACCGCCTCCAGCAACGTGTAAGTGCCGACCAGGTTCGTAACAATGAACGCCGACGGGTCGCGAAGCGAGTTGTCGTTATGGGACTCTGCCGCGAAATGAACGACGAAGTCGTGGTCTCGTACCAGCTCATGGACCAGACTCGCGTCGCAAATGTCCCCTCGAACGAAAACGAAGCGATCCTCAGGCAACCCCTCCAGCGACACCCGATTCCCGGCGTAGGTCAGCTTGTCCAACACCGTGACCGTGTAATCGGTGTTGTTGAGGACATAGCGGACGAAGTTGGATCCGATGAATCCCGCCCCACCAGTCACCAGGACTTTCATCATGCGAGTCATCCTATGGAAGATGGGTCGTGCACACACTCTGCGAGACTTAGCGCCATGCGAGGCATCATCCTGGCGGGGGGTTCTGGCACCCGGCTCCATCCAGTCACTCTCGGCGTGAGCAAGCAGCTGGTTCCGGTTTACGACAAGCCGATGATCTACTATCCCTTGTCGACGCTGATCTTCGCCGGCATCCGCGACATACTGGTGATCACCACGCCGCACGATGCGACTGCCTTCGCGCGGTTGTTGGGCGATGGCTCGCAGTTCGGCATCTCAATCAGCTATGCGCAGCAACCATCACCGGATGGTCTCGCCCAGGCCTTTGTGATCGGCGCTGAATTCATCGGTGGCGAGAAAGCAGCGCTGGTGCTTGGCGACAATATCTTCTACGGCCCAGGCTTGGGAACCCAATTACGGCGCTTCACCGACGTTGAGGGCGGAGCCGTCTTCGCCTATTGGGTTGCGGAGCCTCAGGCCTACGGAGTTGTCGAATTCGATGCCGAGGGCCGGGCAATCTCGTTGGAGGAGAAGCCTGTTCATCCGAAGTCGAACTACGCCGTCCCTGGTCTCTATTTCTATGACAACGACGTGATCGGCATCGCGGCTCAACTTCGCCCATCGGCTCGTGGCGAGTACGAAATTACCGACGTGAACCGGCAGTACCTCGAAGCGGGCAAGCTACAGGTCGGGGTCCTCCCGCGCGGCACAGCCTGGCTGGACACCGGGACCTTCGAGTCGATGAACGACGCCAGCAACTTCGTACGCACGATTGAGGCCCGGCAGGGACTCAAGATCGGCGCCCCTGAGGAGGCGGCTTGGCGGCAAGGGTTCCTGACCGATGACGAGCTCGAGCAGCGGGCGCATGCGTTGCTGAAGTCGGGTTATGGCGCTTACCTCGCCGACATCTTGGAGCGCCAGCGGCAAGCCGCACTGAACCCGGCGCGCTGAAGCACCGCTGCCACAACCTCAGGGCCGGGCATTCACCGGCGGCCGCGACGGGCCCTCAGGTAGTCGGCGACGACGTACTCACCCAGACGGGAGATGTCGGGGGTGAACACCCGGCCGCCGGCACGACGGGCGAGTGCGTCGACGAACCGGGCCAGTCCCGGATCCTCACCAAGCATGAACGTGTTGATCGTCGCGCCGTAGCGGGTGAGTTCATCGACCTCCGCGATGGTGGCCCGAATCGTCTCTGACGTCGGCGGCCACTGGAAGTAGGCATCTCCCCCACCAGTGAGGTGTGCGGTCGGCTCACCGTCGGTGACCACGAGGACGACCGGCTCGGCATCTGGGTGACGGCGCACGTGACGCAACGCGAGCATCAGCGCATGCTGCAGGTTGGTGCCCTGCACCCACTCAGGCTCGGCCTCGGCGAGCTGGACCGGCGTAAGCCGGCGAGCGAGCCGATTGAATCCGATGACCTGGAGTGCATCTTGTCGGAACCGGGTCTCAATAAGGTGGTTCAGCGCCAGGGCAGTCTGCTTCATCGGGCCCCAACGTCCGTCATGCACCATCGAGAACGAGAGGTCCACGCACAGCGCCACCGCAGCGCTGATCCGGCGCTCAGTCTCGGTGACCTCGAAGTCACCGACCTCCAAGGCGACACCGTTCGGACCCAGTCCAGACCTGCGCAGCGCATTCGACACCGTGCGCGGGGCGTCGATCGGCAACTCGTCGCCGAAGACCCAGAGCCGTGTCAGACCGGTGGGCTCGTCAGCAGCACCGGTGCGCTGGTCGTCGTGATCGCCGTTGCTCGAGCCGTCGAGCTGAGCGAAGACCCTTCGTAGCGCAGTCTGTCCAAGGCGTCGTACGGCACGCGGGGTCAGCCGCAACCCATCGTCGCCGCGGGTCAGATAGCCCTGCTGCTCAAGCTCTCGTTCCAGATCCCGGAGCGCTTGCAGGTCGCTGACGGCCTCCCGGCCGAGATGCCTGGCCAGTAGGTCGATGTCCACGTCGTCCAGCGTGGAAACCTGCTCGCTCTGGGACAGCTGCGCCTCGAGCTGCTCAAGATCAGCAAGCTCGGCAACGGCCTCAACGGCCGAGCTGTAGCCGAGCGGCTCACCGCCGGGCCGCATGTTCGCAGGCTGATCACGATCCAAGTAGGGACGCAGCGCCCGTAGGTTGTCTGCCAGTTGAGCCATTTCCGCAGCAAGATCTGCATCCGCAAGTACGTGGCTCATCAGCTGGCCGAGTTGTTCGCGCTGCTCCGGGCTGAGCGAAGCCATGAGTCGCATACCGGCGGCCTCGCGACGGGCCAGCGCATCGATCAGCTCCTCGATCGTCTCCGGCTGCTCGGGAAAGAACTCGCCGTGCCGCTCCATGAACTCGGCGAACTGATCCGTCGTGTCCTCTTGTCGGGCGTGCGCGGCGAGCAGCGCGTTGAGATCGGCCAGCATGTCCTTGACGCGTTGCATGGCCTCGGGATCCGGTGATTCAAGGGCCTGTTTGATGCCGGCGAACTGGGCGTCCAGCACTTCGCGCTGCAGCATGTTCTTGATCGCCTCGAAGATCTCCCGGGCCTTCTCCGAGCGCCACGAGTAGTGATCGAGGGCGCGCACGGCGCCGGCAACGTCGTCTGGGACGGTGTCCAGCTCCAGCTCGGCCAGGCGGGCATCCTTGGAGTCGCTCGCGGCAAGGGTCTCGCGCTCGGCAGCCAGCGCCTGGTCGAGCGCCGCGCGCACCTGGTCCAGGACTCCGCCCAGGTCGCCACGCCGGCGCGCCTGCGCGCGTAGTCTCTTGATCTTGTCCGCCAGCCGGTCGAGGCCGCGGCGCCCATCGATGCCGCCGCGCATCAAGTCACGCAATGCATCGCGGACGGTCCCCGCCGAAAGCACGTCCTGACCGATCCGGTCGATGGCCTCACGTACGTCGAACGGGGGCTTCAGTGGATCCGGACCACCACGCCATGGTCCATACCGAAACCGGTGGGCCCGGTCTCGCCCATACTCGCCCGCATGATCGCGACTGCTCTCGTCGGAAACCCTGATCACCTCCTCTCAGGCTGCGCCGTAGATCGCCCGTCCATCGACGATCTCTTTTTCGATCCGGCGTGTCAGATGCAAGCCTTCGAGGGTGAACTCGGCAGCCGCCGCGACCTGCCCTCGGCCTGCCGCATCGTCATACCCCAGCCGGTTCAGGACCTTGGAGAGTCCCGGCACCGTACCCAGTTGCCCCAACAAGTCCGACGCGGGAACCAGATCACCGGTCTCGACCAGGCCACCTTGGGCAAAGACCTCCGTGAAGCCGGATAGATCCAGACCGGACAGCCTGTCCCGGAACGTCGCCGCGGTGGCGAGCCGCATCAAATGCTCCACCACGGCCCGTTCCCGGCCTTCCTCGCCCATCTCGAACTCGATCTTCCCGAGCAGTGTGGGCACCACCGCGGCAAGATCGCATGTGCGTGCGACGGCTGCCTCATGATCACGAGTACGAGCCGCCCGGCGCAACGCCGACGCCGCGACCCCTTCCGCGGCGGCGATCGCGAAGCGGGCCGAGACACCCGAACGCTGGTCCACTGAGTTGGACTCACGAAGGTTGCGGACCAGACGAGCAAGTATCTCCAGCAAATGATCACCGACCTCAGCAACCAGCGTTGCCTCCTGACGGATCAGCCTCAGCTCGTCGGCGAGATCGGTGAGGTAGTGCGTCCGCAGCTCCGCACCGAAACGGTCCTTCAGCGGAGTAATGATGCGACCGCGATTCGTGTAGTCCTCCGGGTTGGCGGTGGCGATCAAGAAGATATCCAGGGGTAGTCGCAGTGAGTAGCCGCGTACCTGGATGTCGCGCTCCTCCAAGACATTGAACAGCGCGACCTGGATGCGCTCTGCCAAGTCGGGCAGCTCGTTCAGCCCGAATACTCCTCGGTTGGTGCGTGGCACTAACCCGTAATGGACCGTTTCGGGATCGCCAAGCGTGCGGCCCTGAGCGACCTTCACCGGATCGACGTCACCGATCAGATCGCCGACAGAGGTGTCCGGAGTCGCCAGTTTCTCGGTGTAGCGCTCATCGCGGTGCTGCCACTCGATGGGAAGCTCGTCACCCAGCGCCACAGCCAGCGAGCGACAGCGAACGCAGACGGGTGCGTACGGGTCGTCGTTGATCTCGCATCCCGCGACCTTCGGGCTCCACTCGTCCAGCAGACCGGCCACCGTACGCATCAGACGGGTCTTGCCCTGCCCGCGCTCGCCGAGGAGCACCAGATCGTGTCCCGCGAGTACCGCACTCTCGAGTTCCGGCAGCACCGTTGTGTCGAACCCGACAATGCCAGGAAAAGCGACCGCCCCAGAGCGGAGTCGATGGATCAAGTTCTCGCGAAGCTCTTCCTTGATGCGGCGGCTCACATATCCAGATGACCGGAGCTCCCCACGGGTGGCTGTCTCGGGTTGCTGAGGCTCGCGCATGGACCGACAGTACGACTGCAGGCAAGGGTGCTTTACTTCCTGGCCCACCGGTGAGCGAGTTCATCCCGCATTTCGTCGGGGAGCCGGAGTAAGTTGGCTGGAACAATGCCGCACGAGGAGCCGCCGCGACGGATGCGCATCGCACGACTGGTGGGACTCAGCCCGGATGGGAAGTCCTTGATCGTGGCCACCGAGAGCGGTGAGGAATTGATCATCGAAGCAGACGAGAGACTCCGCGCAGCGGTACGGGGTGACCGACCACGGCTCGGACAACTGGAGATAGAGATGCAAACCTCCCTCACCCCCCGTGATATTCAGGCGCGGATCCGGGCCGGCGAGAGCCTCGAAGACGTGGCCCGCGTTGCCGGCATTCCGATGGACCGCGTCGAGCGCTTTGCGACTCCGGTCCTTGCCGAGCGCGACCATGTGGCGTCGATGGCGATGTCGTCGTCGGTACGCCGCCGCGGCGAGCCATCCGGACACCGCAGCTTGCGTATCACCGTCACTGAGCGGCTGCTGGGTCGCGGCGTCGACATCGACACCATCAAATGGGACTCCTACCGCCTAGATGACGGCCGCTGGGCAGTCACGGCGGCGTACCAGATGGGTGAGGAGAGTCGGCAGGCAGCCTTTTTCTATGATCTTCGTGGTCGATTCTCGGTCGCCGGCAACGACGAGGCGCGCTGGCTGCTCGGCGATCAGTCCGCGGCCAAGACTCCGCGGCGCGGTAGCCCGCGACTGGTCGAATCGAGCGAGGGTGACACCGAACCGACGCTCAACCTCAGCGACAAGCTGGCAACCCCACGCACGGAGGAGGAACCGACCGACGCCACGTTGGATGAGCCGACTGTTCCGGTCTCCCGGAGACTGCGCCCCGTTGCCGGCTTACCCGACCCGAGTGATGTCGCCGATGAGGAGGCGGCCCAGACGCCGATCGGAACTTTGTACGAGATGCTGGGCGGCGCCGGCTACAGCGAGGACTCCGCGCGGGTCTACCGCGGGCTGAGCGACGCGACGGCCGTGCCTGAAACTGAGACGACCGCTGACGGCGGTTGGGAGCCGGCCATCGTGATCAACTATCCAGTCGAGCCCAGCATTCACGATGACACTGCCCTCGAGGTGCCGGAGTCGGTGGAGTACTCCCCGCGGCGCACCAGTGCGACTCAAGAGCCAGAGTTGCCAGGCACCGACGAGCCGGGACCCCCTGACCCGACAGTGAATCTGGACGATCGGACCGATGAGGCCCATGAGTTCGAGATCGAGTCGCTGGTTCATCCGGAGACAGCTCCGCAGCGCAAAGGTGTCAAGCGCAAGCGAGCCTCGGTGCCGAGCTGGGACGAGATCATGTTCGGCGGTCCCAAGCGGCAAAGCTGAGTCGGGCCGGACGGGAGGGCGACCCCGGCTCTTGTCAGGGGTCGGTTCCAGTGGCAACCGGCCGACTCGGGTCGGTGATCCAGTCGCTCCATGAACCCGCATAGATTGCGGCGGTCAGCCCTGCCGACTCCAGCGCCAGCAGACTCTGTGCGGCGGTGACCCCAGAGCCGCAGTACAGCACCGCGTCATCGGTACCGCCGGCCGCGGCGTACAACTCGGCGATTTCGGCTGGTGATCGGAAGCGCCCGTCGGCTTCCTGGTTCGCCGTGGAGGGCAGGCTGATCGCTCCCGGGATGTGACCGGCCACCGGGTCGACGAGCTCCTTTTCACCTGAGTACCGTTCTGGAGCACGCACGTCGATCAATCGCGGAGTATCGGGGCTTTCGAGCTTCGCCACAATCTCGGCAGCCGCCAGTTGCGAACGCTGGCCAGGGTGGGCGACGAAGTCACCTCGTGTAGAGGCTGCGCCGGGTCCAGACACGGTCGGCAAGTTCGCAGCAATCCAGGCGCCGAGGCCGCCGTTGAGCACCCTGACGTTATGGTGTCCGGCATCGGTCAGCAGCCACCACAGACGAGCCGCCGCCTGCGACGTGGCCGCGTCGTAAGTGACGACGAGCGAATCCTGGCGTACCCCGATGTCGCGCATGGCCTGCTCGAAAACTGCAACCGGAGGCAACGGGTGACGACCGCCGGTCCCGGGCGGCCCCGACAGATGGGCCTCCAGATCAACCCAGACCGCACCGGGAATGTGGCAAGCTTCAAACTCCGGTTCGCCGGGCGGTCCGCCAAGGGTCCAGCGCACATCGGCGAGGACCGGCGGCTGAGCCCCCTCGAGCAGCTCAACCAGTTCGGCCGGAGTGATCAGCACGGGTTCAGAGTCCATGGTCGGCAGCCTCACCGAGTGGGAGAGGATCGGAGAAGCTGGCTTTCGCCACAGCCCGGGTCATGCGACGGCGGTGATGACGGCGACAGAGAACCTCGTAAGCGATCTCCGGCTCCGGTTCATCCTCCGCTCCATCAGCAACGGGCATCGTGTCTCCTACGACAACCTGGTCACCCACCAGCACCATTTCTCCGTTCACAGTTCGGGCGTTGTGCGTGGCTCGCTCCCCGCACCAGCACAGCGAGCGCACCTGAAGGAACTCGATTCTGTCGCACAGCTCAACCAGGCGCTGTGAGCCGGCAAACAGCCGAGTCTGAAAGTCGGTGAGCAGCCCAATGGCAAACACATCGAGCTGCAGCTCATCGACGAGTCGGGCAAGCTGATCAATCTGTTCCGCCCTGTAGAACTGCGTCTCATCGCACACCAGATAGTCGATCCGCTGGCCGCTGGTCAGCTGGGTGATCACATAGCTCCAGAAATCGAACTCCCAGGTGACCTCAATCGCTGCCCGGGCCAGACCGAGGCGTGAGGAGATTGTGGACTCACCAGCGCGATCATGGCTGGTGAACAGGCGACCCCTTCGGCCTGCTGCCGTCTGGGTGTAGTCCAACTGCAGGGCGAGGGTTGACTTGCCGCAGTCCATCGGTCCAGTGAAGTAGCACAGCTCAGCCACGCCGGAATCCTGCCATGTCATCCAACTCGAGCTGCGAGTGTCGGCATTGCGCGAGCAGCTCCTAAAATGTGCCCACCACTCAGGCCACGATCAGTGGCACCAGCATCTCGGCAGCCGTCAGCGATCCGTGCATACCGATGAGGGTGAACTCGCGGGGAAACGCCCTCGTCATGACGGCCCAGTCTCCGCGCAGCGCGACCAGCACGTGCCCCCAACGATCTCGTAGCTGATCATCGATCGCGGCGAACCAGCCTTCGTCAATAGCCTCGTCTCGAGTGCGTACCCAGGCAAGCTCGCCAAACCGCGCGCGCCAGCGATCAGCCACCCTCTGCGGCGAGTCTTGATCAACATAGAGCTGTCGGAACCGGCCCTCTCCTGCGACGGCCGAGACACCTGCCATCAGCGCAGGATCGTCCTCGGCAACGACCCGCTGGTCGGTGGGAATGTCGATCATGCCATGGTCACCGGTGATGATCACTGTTACCTCCGGAGGTAACGCAGCACGCAACCGCTCGCACATGGCATCGATGCGGGCGAGTTCTTCGACCCATGCCATCGAATTGCAGCCGTGCACGTGACCGCAATGATCAAGTTCGCGCTCGTACGCGTATACGACGCTGCGGTCTCCGCGCAAAGCTGCCTCGGCGATCAGCGCAATGCGGAGCTCCTCGGCAGTGTCGTCGGCGAATGGCACGAAGGCCGCTCCACGGAGCGCTGCCTCGGTTAGCCCTGTGCCACGGAACCGCGTCAAGGCAACTGTGGTGACCGCCATCCCGGCCTCGGCGGCGCGCTCGAAAAATGTGGGCCTGGACTGGTAGATCCTCGGAACCGGATCGGCCTCCCAGGTCAACGCGTTCAAGATCTCACCGGTAGCTGGTACGCGTGAGGTGTAACCGACCAGGCCATGCTGGCCGGGTGGCAGGCCAGTGCCCAGGCTGGCCAGGCTGGTCACAGTCGTGCTCGGCACCGCAGATGTGATCGGCTGCGCGCTTCCCAGCAGGGAGGCCAAGTAGGGCGTCTCGCGTGCGGCGCGACGCAGCAGGTTCCAGCCCAGCCCGTCGATCAGAACGACGACGTAGCGAGTCGATTCCGGCAACCGAAAGGCATCCTCGGCAAAGCCGGGCACTCCCAAGTGCGCGCCGATGCTCGGCATGAGCTCGCCAAGCGTTGTGGACTGGTAGGCCGGCAGAACCATCCTGGGCAGTGACTGGTTCGCATGATTTGGCGCCAATCTCCCCACCAAGGGTGAGGTCATACCGCCGCCGCTCGCTGGAGCGAACTGGCGAACCGGACCAGACGGGCGACTCGATCCGGGCCGTCAGCTGCTGCACTCATCCGGACCGTGAGATCGTCAGCGACCAGCGCACCCGTGTAGCCATGATCAGCCTCGCATTGCGGATCACTACAGGTCGCCAGCTCAAGATCGATACGGCGTACCGCTCCCCAGCCCACCGCAAGCCAGGTTTCGAATACGTCCTCCGAGCCCGCCTGGTAGGCCTCTGGCTGGGTCACGACGCGGGTCAGGGCAACTGTGTTGATCTTGGTCAGTGCCACCGATTCCGTTGAGGATGCCGCGTAGATGCCTGGGGCCGGGGGCTCGGCAGGCTGGTCGTCAGTGTGCCCGATCACAAGGCGGCTCGGAGTCAGTGCAAGCACAGTGACGTGGCGATGGATCTCGTCACGGTTGAACGTCGGCTCGTGATGCACCACGAAGTCAAGCAGCTCCTCGTCAGCGAGGGCGAGCATGATCGCGTCCTCGACAAGCTCGGGGAAGTATCCGCAGGCATCTATCTCGGCGCGCAGATCTTTCCTCGTGGAGCCAATTCTCATGTCGATCATCCTGCCACGCGCCACCGACACCTGCGCTCACCAACCGCTGATTGCCGCTGGGCGGTAGCCGCCATAGCGCCAGCGGGCTACATGATGCGGGCCAGCGGGTCGCGCTGGTCGGCTGTCGGCGCGATGAACACCCGCGCCCCCAGCACCGCGATGGAGTTGACCGAGGCCACACACGGCCGCAGCGTCACCGACGCGAGCTGCGGAACGGCGTCGGAAAGTTGCGCCACCCGATGCAGCAGGTTCTCAATCCCTCCAATGTCGACTCCGGGTGCGCCGTGACGCCCGAACAAGGTAGGCGCAGCCTTGAGATCTCGAACCATCTCAGCGGCATCAACCGTGGTCAGCGGTGGTACCCGATAGACGATGTCGCCGAGCAGCTCGCTGGGTATGCCATCCAGACCGAGGGAGACTATCGGCCCGAAAGCGGCGTCCTCGCGGGTGGTGATGATCAGTGCCACGCCGGGGGGCGCCATAGCCTGGATGACCGGCTTGGCTACCGAGAGATCCTCATCGCCGGGAAGCCCGATTTCGGCCACCAGCTGTCGCAGATCCTTCCAGGCATCGGCCATCTCCGCAGGGTTGTCGATATTGCGATGCACGCTGGCCAGATCGGGCCGACCGCGGATCGCGGCGCTCGTAGCTTTGAGGACCACATTCCACCCAAGCTGGTCCGCAGCTGCGATCGCGTCGGTCAAGCCGGAGGCTGCGAACTGCGGCACCAAGTTGATCCCGTACGTCCGCAGCAGCTCGGCTGTCTCGGTGTCGGTCAGTTCCCGCCCCCCGGGTTGCCCGGCCAGAATGCGGTTCACCATCCGCCTGGCCGCCTCGGTGTCCACCTCCAGGACTGGCACCGCTCCGGAATCTCGACTGCACCAATCGGCATACGCCGTCAGAGCCGAGAGCGCCTGGATCGCATCGACCGAACCGTCAAACCGGGGCAGCAGTCCGCGACTGTCCGGCTCGCCACCGCTCCCCAGCGGCGAATGGAAGTCCAAGAAGACTCCAACCAGCGGTTTGGTGGCCCTGCCGGCGACGTCCTCCAGAGCCAGCAGGACGTCCTCCGTACCCTCGCCGAACGCATTCACAGCGGCACAGACGACTGAGTCGTAACGGGAATCAGCCAGCGCAGCCTGCGCGGCCCGGGCAAATTCGGCTGAGTCGGCATCTGCCGTGAGGAGCTCCGGCTGAGGGTCGCGGAGCAAGCCGACTGAATCAACCTTCTGCACCATCTGATGGGCCAGTGTCAAGGAATTGGCGATGATCCTGACCCGTGGACCGGTCGGCAATGGCTGTCGCGCCGCGATCTTGGCGATGTCGATCATGTCTCCGCGCTGGTGAACGACCATGACCCCGGCCTGCCGGAAAAGGGCGTCGACAGCCTCCTCGGGAGCATGGCCGAGTCCGCCTCGTACACCTGCATGATCGGCACGGTGTGTGCGCCCCGGCGCGAAGACCACCACAGGTTTCCTCGAGGCCAGCCGCCGGGTGATCCGTGAGAACTTTCTGGGGTTGCCGATCGAATCAAGGGTTAGCAGGCAGACGCGGGTGGACTCGTCGTCCTCCCAGTACTGCATCACGTCATTGGCGGTGACGTCCGCGTAATCACCTGTGCTGATGAAGGAGGAGAGACCGACATCCTGGCGTACGGCGTCGTTGAGCAGAGCCACGCCAACGGCGGCCGATTGGCAGAACAAGCCCACTCCCCCAGCCCGCGGCATCGGCCCGGGTGTCGCATTCAGCCTCACCGTGGGAAGGGTGTTGATCACCCCGAGGGCGTCCGGTCCGAGCGCCCGCACTCCGTACGCACGTGCCAAGTTGATGATCTGGAGGTTGTCACCAGCGACGTGGTCGGTCCCGGTCAGGACAACGATGCCATGCGCACCCTTGTGCGCCGCATCTATGACGACTGCTCCCAGCTGGCTCGCCGGCAACGAGACGATCGCCAAGTCGATCCGACCCGAGAGTACGGCGATCGATACAGCATTCGTGACACCGGAAACTGTGGCACCGTCGGTGGTGACCGCCGTCACTTCACCCCCGAATCCGCCGCGCAAGATCGAAGTGATCAAGCCCTGTACTCGATCACCCTGTCCGTACACCACGATCCGTTCCGGCGTAAGCAGGCGCCGCACCGAGACGCTTTCCGCGCGATGCTCTCGCCGCGCCATGACGCCGACTGACGTGTCGGTGGGCAAGATCGGAAACTCCACCGCGAGCACGCCATCCTCAATGCCTCTGGATACGCGGTAGCCGGCGTCGGCAAACACCTGGGCCATCCGCCGGTTCTCCGGCAGCACCTCGGCGACGAACCGAGTAATCCCGCGCTCCCTGGCAGCCTGCGCAAGATGCTCCAAAAGCAGCTGGGCGATTCCTCGGCCCTGATGGGCGTCCTCGATCAGGAACGCCACTTCAGCATGATCATCTTCGACTCGGTCGTACCGTCCGACCGCGATCATGTCGTCGCCGAGAGTAAGAATGAATGCAACGCGATCTACGTAATCGACTTCGGTGAACCGCCTGACGTCGCGAGTGCTCAGCCGTGGATAGGGCGCGAAGAAGCGAAAATACTTCGACTGCGGCGAAACCCGATCGTAGAAAGCGACGAGCCGGTCCGCATCGGAGGGCCGGATCGGCCGCAGATGTGCAACCCCGCCATCGGAGAGCAGCACGTCGGCCTCCCAATCCCGCGGGTATCCGGGCGGGTCTCCGCCAACGTCCCACGGGGCCTGGCTCACCGACACGGCCAAAGCCTAAGCCGTCGGCTACCGGCGCGTTGAGCGAAGGCCCGAACGACTAGTGTTCAAGCCATGGCCGACTTCGTCGCTGCAATCGACCAGGGTACGACGAGCACTCGCTGCATGATCTTCGACCACACGGGTCGCGAAGTCGGTAAGCACCAGCTCGAGCACACACAGATCCTGCCGAAGGCGGGATGGGTGGAGCATGATCCCGTCGAGATCTGGGACCGTACTCAAGAGGTTGTTCAGCGGGCCTTGGCAGCCAGCGATCTTGCCGCAGCTGATCTTGCAGGCCTCGGCATTACCAATCAGCGTGAGACGACAGTTGTGTGGAATCCGATCACCGGCGACCCGTACGGGAATGCCATCGTTTGGCAAGATACCCGTACCGACAAGATCGCGGCCGCTCTTGATCGCGATGGTCGGGGTGATGTGATCAGGCATCGAGCCGGCCTGCCACCAGCCACCTACTTCTCAGCTGGCAAGTTGCAATGGATCTTGGAGAACGTCGACGGCGTACGCGATGCCGCCAACCGAGGCGATGCACTCTTCGGCACTACTGACAGCTGGCTGTTGTGGAACCTGACCGGCGGCGTCGACGGAGGTCAGCACATCACCGATGTGACGAATGCCAGCCGTACCATGCTGATGAATCTGGAGACCCTTGATTGGGACCCGGAGTTGCTCAGTTTCTTTGGGATTCCACAACAGATGTTGCCGACGATCGTGCCGTCTTCCCATGCCACCGCGTACCAACGAACCCGCGCCGACGGTCCGTTCGGCGCTGAACTGCCCATCGGCGGAGACCTAGGAGACCAGCAGGCAGCCATGGTCGGCCAGGTCTGTCTCAGCGAAGGCGAGGCCAAGAACACCTACGGCACCGGAAACTTCTTGCTTCTCAACACCGGCGAGACGCTCTGCCGCTCGACAAACGGCCTGCTCAGCACCGTGTGTTACCGGTTCGGCGACGCCGCGCCGGTCTATGCACTCGAGGGCTCCATCGCCGTGACCGGTTCGGCTGTCCAATGGCTCCGCGACCAACTCCAGATCATTCGGGATGCAGCTGAGGTCGAAACGCTGGCGCGCCGAGTCGATAGTGCTGCACGGGTGTACTTCGTGCCAGCCTTCTCAGGGCTCTTTGCGCCTTATTGGCGCTCGGACGCACGGGGGATCATCGTCGGGCTCTCCCGCTTCCACAGCCGTGAGCACATCGCCCGCGCAACACTTGAGGCAATTTGCTACCAAAGTCGCGATGTCGTCGAGGCTATGCAGAAGGACGCCGGCGTCCAGCTTGACGAGTTGAAAGTCGACGGCGGTGTCACCGCGAACGAGCTCTGTATGCAAATCCAGGCGGACACGCTCGGCGTCGAGGTGAGCAAGCCCGTTGTGCCGGAGACGACTGCGCTCGGCGCCGCGTACGCCGCTGGTCTGGCGACGGGATTCTGGGCCTCCCCTGAGGATCTTCGGGCGAACTGGCTGGAGGACAGGCGCTGGATTCCGCAGATCAGCGAGGACGAACGGGCGGCCGGTTACGAAGGGTGGAAGAAAGCCGTCGAACGGACGCTGGATTGGGTTCAAGTCTCATAAGTTTCCCAGCGACGAGGAAGAGGAGTGGTGGAGATGGCAACAGTTGCTCAGCCCAGGACACGGGAACGTGTAGCGCCAGATCCTGACCGAAATCTCGCGCTTGAACTGGTCCGGGCCACCGAGGCCGCCGCGATCAGCTGCTCGCGATACATGGGCTTTGGTGACAAGAACCAGGTAGATGGAGCCGCGGTTGACGCGATGCGTCCGGTTTTGGGCTCGGTCCGGATGAACGGCATCGTGGTGATCGGCGAGGGCGAGAAGGACGAGGCCCCCATGCTGTACAACGGCGAGCGGGTCGGCGACGGCTCAGGGCCCGAATGGGACATCGCGGTCGATCCGGTCGACGGCACCACCCTGACGGCCAAGAGCCTGCCCGACGCTGTCAGCATCATCGGGGTCTCGCCTCGCGGCACGATGTTCTCCCCGGGCCCTGCCGTGTACATGCAGAAGCTGGTCGTGCCGGGCCACGCGGCGGAGGCTGTTGATCTTGATGCGCCGATCGCCGTCAACCTCGGCAAGATCGCCGCCGCGACCGATCGAGCAATATCCGACCTCACAATCTGCGTACTCGACCGGCCCCGACATGCTGAGCTGGTCACGGCTATCCGCGCCGCGGGTGCCCGGATCCGCTTCCTGCTCGACGGCGATGTCGCCGGTTCGATCATGGCCGTTACTCCGTCGACCGGAGTCGATGCTCTGGTAGGCGTCGGTGGCACACCGGAAGGCGTTCTCGCCGCGTGCGCGCTGCGCTGCATCGGTGGCGAGATATTCGGCCGGCTGATCGCGCGGAACGACGGCGAGCGCGCCGCGATCATGGATGCAGGCTTTGACCTTGATCGGATACTGACGACGACGGACCTCGTCTCCAGCGACAACGTGTTCTTCGCTGTAACTGGTGTTACCGACGGCTCGTTGCTCCGCGGTGTGCGATTCGAGAGTCACCGCATCATCACCCAGTCGCTGTCGATGCGATCTCGCTCGGGCACCGTCCGGCTGATCGAGGGTCGGCACGACCCGGATCGGTCCTTCCTGGTCAATCCCTGATTGTTCCGATGTTCTCCTCTGCGTCCGCGCTCGGCCCCCTCGCCAGGGCCGACGCTTTGGACCGGCTTGCGAGCGAAGACCTGGACATCCTCGTCATCGGTGCCGGAGTGACCGGCTGTGGCTGCGCGCTTGATGCCATCACCCGGGGTCTGCGTGTCGGCCTGGTCGAAGCCCGTGACTTCGCGGCGGGCACGTCCAGCCGATCCAGCAAGCTATTCCACGGCGGCCTTCGCTATCTCGAGCAGCTCAACTTCGGCTTGGTTTTCGAGGCGCTCAAGGAACGTTCGCTGGCCCTCAACAAGCTGGCGCCGCATCTGGCCAAGCCCGTGCCGTTCCTCTACCCACTCATGCGACCTGTGATCGACCGCGGCTACGGAGGTCTCGGGATCGGCGTGTACGACATCATGGGCGCGGGCCGCGGAGTACCTCATCACCTACGCCACCTGAGCCGGAAGCGAACATTCGAGTCCTTTCCCTCGGTGAATCGTGCGACGGTGATCGGCTCCATCAAGTTCTACGAGGGCCTGGTTGACGACGCGAGGCACACCATGATGCTCGGCCGTACCGCCGCCCACTACGGCGCGGCCGTGGCAACCAGCACGCGAGTCGTCGGCTTCCTACGGGAGGCCGATCGGGTGGCCGGGGTCACCGTTCGTGATCTTGAGTCGGGTCGTACGTTTACCATCCGGGCGAAGCAGACGATCAACGCAGCCGGAGTGTGGATCGACGAGCTCCAACGGATGCTCGGCGGTCGCGGACAGTTCCAGGTCCGGGCATCGAAAGGCATCCACCTGGTGGTGCCCCGCAACCGCATCAACTCCATGACGGGACTGATCACGCGAACCGAGAAGAGTCTGCTCTTCATCATCCCGTGGGGCAGCCACTGGATCATTGGCACCACGGACACCGATTGGCAGCTTGATCGGGCGCACCCTGCGGCCAGTCAGGCCGACATCGACTATCTGCTGGGTCATGCCAACACGTTGCTGGCAGATCCGCTGACTCGAGACGACGTCATCGGCGTTTACGCGGGTCTGCGGCCGCTGCTGGCCGGCGAATCGGACTCGACATCGAAACTCTCGCGGGAGCATGCCGTCGCCTCACCGGTCCGGGGGCTGGTCATGATCGCGGGCGGCAAATACACCACCTACCGGGTGATGGCGAGCGACGCTGTCGATGCAGCGGTCCGCGAGCTGGACCAGAAGGTGCCGGCATCATGCACCGAGGACGTACCGTTGCTGGGCGCCGAGGGCTACCACGCGTTGTGGAACGCGCGGCCCCTGCTGGTCGAGGAGACCGGGCTTCGTGATCTTCAGGTTGAGCATCTGCTCAATCGCTACGGTTCGCTGTTGCCCGAACTGCTGGAGATGATCAGATCCTCCCCGCAGCTTGCGCATCCGCTGGACGGGGCACCGGAGTATCTCAAGATCGAGGCCGTCTACGCCGCCTCGCACGAGGGCGCCCTCCATTTGGACGACATCTTGGCGCGACGCACGCGCATCTCCATCGAGACCTGGGATCGTGGATTGGCCGCAGCGCCTGAGGTCGCCCGCCTTGTCGCTCCAATTCTTGGTTGGGGATCGGAGGACGTGGAGCGCGAAGTGGAGCACTACCACTCGCGTGTCGCCGCCGAGCGCGAGTCGCAGCATCAGCCAGACGACCTCTCCGCCGATGCCGCCCGTCTCGGCGCACCAGACGTCCGGATGGGCCGCGTTCACTAGCGCCTGGCCCATTATTTCGATCAAGAAAGTGCTGGAGGATACGTGCTGCCAGCCACCATGCGATGCATTTGTCGACACTTGCTGCAGACGAGCCCGGACATTGCGTGCTCGGCGTAAGGTCAGGCCAGCATGAACGACGAACCTGACAGCGTGCGCGCCCTCATCGGCCGCTATATCTCCGAGCAGTGCACTGTGATCATCGATTCCGAGGCGCAGCTGCGCGCCGGGGAGGATGTCGTCCATACCACGCGAGTGGCCGTACGCCGGCTGCGCAGCACGATTAGGGTCTTCGCGGAACTCTTCGACCCCTCCGAGGCTGAGCATCTGGAGGAGGAGCTGGTGTGGTGGGCGGTCCTGCTTGGACGGGTACGAGATCTCGACATCTTGACCGAGCGGCAAGCGGCCCTCTTGGCAGAGCTGCCAGCCGAGCTAGTTCTCGGCCCGGTGGTATCGAGCATTCAGGCCGAACTGGCTGTGCAGCATAAACAGGCGATGAACGCGATGATGGAGGCGCTGAACTCCGAGCGCTATCGAAAGCTGGTGGGTTTGGCTCACCGCTGGCGGAGCGATCCGCCGCTCACCGCCGCCGCGGATGCTCCGCCCAAGGCAATCAACCCTGCGATCAAGAAGGCCAAGAGGAAGGCACGCAAGCGCCTGACAACCGCAGCTGCGGCGCGGCGCGCCGGTGAGCCGTCGAATGAGCTCTTCCATCGTGCCCGCAAGGCGTCAAAGCGCTATCGGTACGCCATGGAAGCTGCCCAGCCCGTTTGGGGCAGCAAGGCCGACAAGATCGTTTCGGAGCGCAAGGACCTGCAGGACCTGCTCGGCAATCACCAGGACAGCATTGTGAGCGCTGCCTTCCTTCGGGAACTCGGCGGGCGCCTCGGAATCCGCTCAGGTCACAACGGTTTCACCTACGGGGTCCTCTATGCCCGCGAGGTCTCCGCCGGTGACTCATTGCTGGAGGAGCTCAAACCCTTCCTGTAGAGAGGAGGACCGGTCCGATGGCCAGAACACCGGCACCACCTGAAGACGATTTCACCGAACGAATCGTCGACATCGATGTCTCCTCCGAGATGCAGACCAGCTTCTTGGAGTACGCCTACTCGGTGATCTACTCCCGCGCTCTGCCGGATGCCCGGGACGGCCTGAAGCCGGTACAGCGTCGGATCTTGTACTCGATGGACGAGATGGGGGTTCGGCCCGACCGCTCGCACGTGAAATGCGCCCGCGTCGTCGGTCAGGTGATGGGTCAATACCACCCGCACGGCGACACCGCTATCTATGACGCGCTCGTCCGCACCGCCCAGCCCTGGACGATGCGACTCCCGCTGATCGATGGTCACGGAAACTTCGGCTCGCTTGACGACGGCCCGGCGGCCATGCGGTACACAGAGTGCCGAATGGCTCGAGCCGCGGCGGCAATGACCGATGGTCTGGATGAGAACACCGTCGACTTCAAACCGAATTACGACGGCAAGGACGTCGAGCCAACGGTGCTCCCGGCAGCATTCCCCAATCTGCTGGTCAACGGGGCGACAGGAATCGCGGTCGGCATGGCGACCAACTGCCCACCGCACAACCTCGTAGAGGTCGTCCAGGCCTTGCGCCACTTGATCAAGCACCCCGACGCCGGCATCGACGACCTGATGCGCTTCATTCCTGGACCCGACCTGCCCAGCGGCGGCAAGATCATCGGGCTCGACGGCATTCGGGATGCCTACCACGCCGGGAAAGGATCTTTCCGGATGCGGGCAACCACCCGGATCGAGCAGGTACACCCGCGCCGCAAGGGCATTGTGATCACTGAGCTGCCCTACCTCATCGGACCGGAGCGGGTGATCGAACAGATCAAGAACCTCGTCAACGCGCGCAAATTGCAGGGCATCGCCGACGTCAAGGATCTCTCGGACCGGGCGAACGGGACTCGCTTGGTGATCGAGATCAAAAGCGGCTTCAACCCCGATGCGATCTTGGAACAGCTTTACAAACTAACCAAGATCGAGGACAACTACGCGATCAATGCCGTTGCCTTGGTCGACGGTCAGCCGCGCACCTTGACGCTACGCGATCTGCTCACCGTCTATCTCAAGCACCGCTACGAGGTGACTCGGCGTCGTACTGAGTTCGCTCGCGGCCAGGCAGCAGACCGCCTGCACCTCGTCGAGGGTCTGCTGGTGGCCATTCTCGACATCGACGACGTGATCGCCATCATCCGATCCTCTGACGACACGGCTCAGGCCCGCTCGCGACTTATGGAGGTCTTCGAGCTTTCGGAGACCCAGGCCAATTACATCCTCGAGATGCCGCTTCGCAGACTCACTCGATTCAGTCGCATCGAGCTCGAGACCGAACGCGGCAAGTTGCAAGCCACTATCGCCGAACTCACCGAGATCTTGGAGAATCCCGAGCAGCTGCGAACTCTCGTCGGCAATCAGCTCGCTGAGATGGCCCAGCAGCACGGCACTCCACGCCGCACGATCTTGCTGGCCGCCAGCGGCGTCGCGGCTACCGCCGCGACTGCTCCTCTGGAGGTTGCTGACGATCCCTGCTGGATCCTGCTGTCCTCCGCCGGCCTCCTCGCGCGGACCAACCACGCACAACCCCTGCCCATGGTCGGCGCCCGCGCGAACCATGACGTCATCGTCTCCAAGATCATCTCCACGGCCCGCGGTGACTGCGGCCTCCTCACGAGTGCCGGCCGGTTGATCAAGATCAGCGCACTGGATCTGCCGACTGTGCCCGCCACCGCCCACGCACCCAACCTTCAGGGCGGCACGCATGTCAGTGAATTAGTCACCTTGGACGCGGGAGAGAGAGTTCTCTGCCTGACCACGCTGGCCGATGACTCGCTGGGCCTGGCGCTCGGCACGGCTCGCGGCATCGTGAAACGGGTCAATCCAGAGATCCTCGGCAAGGACGCATGGGATGTGATCCGCCTCGATGCGGGCGACCGGGTGGTTGGCGCGGTAGAGCTGACGACGTCGCAAGCTGAGTTGATCTTTATCACCAACGACGCCCAGTTGCTGCACTTTCCCGCCGCTGCAGTACGACCGCAGGGCCGCTCAGGAGGCGGCATGGCCGGCGTCAAGCTCGGCATCGGCGCTAGCGTCGTCTACTTCGGGGCCGTATCGGCGACCGATGCGGTGGTTGCCACGGTGGCTGGCAGTTCCCGGGCGCTTCCAGGCACGGATGCCGGCTCGGTGAAGGTGACGGAATTTCGGCAATATCCGTCTAAGGGCCGGGCCACCGGTGGGGTACGCTGCCACCGCTTTCTCAAAGGTGAGGATTCCCTACTGCTCGCCTGGGTGGGGCCGGCTCCGGCCATCGCCGCGGCGCCCAGCGGCAGTCCCGTTGCGCTACCGGACGCTGATGCCCGGCGCGACGGGTCTGGAACCCCCGGCAGTCAACCGATAGCGGCGATCGGCTCGGCCGCTGCCGGCTGAGCACACGCAGGTGGAGGCGGAAGTCGTGGAGCATCTCGATCATCGCCCGGACGGGCACGTGGCGGCTAACAGTGACTTCGACGACCTTCTTGCCAACAACAAGAGGTTTGCTGAGCACTTTGAGCTTCACGGGTTCGACGGCATTGCCAATGCCGGTGTCTTGATCATCACATGCATGGATTCGCGGATCGCGCCCTTGGAGATGGTCGGGCTGACCTTCGGTGACGCCAAGATCATCCGCACCCCGGGCGGCCGGGTGACCACGTCGGCGTTGGCTGGGTGCATCGCTGGTGTCCACCTGCTCAACGTCAGTCGCATCATGGTGATCCCGCACAGCCGCTGCGCGATGGCGGCGGCCGACGACGTGATCATCGAGAAGATTCGAGACGCCAGCGGCGCGGACGCCTCCTGGGTGCGATTCGGCGCATCGGCGGACCAGCGGCGTACTCTGCATCGCGATACCGAGAAACTTCGAAAACACCCACTGATCGGCGATCGTGCGATCGTCGGCGGCTTCTACTACGACGTGGACACAGGGCTCTTAGAACGCTGGGACTGACTTCCGCGCCGCCGGATATCCTCAAGCGTCGATGGTGGCGGCATCCAGGGCGTACGCCCCATCGATGATGAATTCCTTGCGTGGGCCTACGTCGTTGCCCATCAGCATCTCGAACGTGGTTTCCGCGATCATACCGTCGTCCACCGTCATGCGGCGCAGCGTGCGGTGCCTCGGACTCATCGTGGTCTCGGCGAGCTGATCAGCATCCATCTCGCCGAGCCCCTTGTAGCGCTGCGGCTCCTTGAAGTGCAAACCCTTCTTGGTCAGCTCCGCTGCCTTGCGCTGGTACTCCGCGTCGGAATAGGTGTAGATGTACTTGTCCTGGCCCTTGCGGGCATTGGTCAGCTCGAAGCGGTGCAGCGGCGGCACGGCGGTGAAGACTCGGCCGGCATCGACAAGCTGGCGCATGTATCGGAAGAACAGCGTCGCCAGCAGGCAGCGAATATGGGCGCCGTCGGAGTCGGCGTCGGCCATGAAGATGATCTTGCCGTAGCGTGCCGAGTCGATGTCGAAGCTCCGTCCCGAGCCGGCTCCGACGACTTGGATGATCGATGCGCACTCAGCGTTCCTCAACATGTCGCCGATCGAGGCCTTCTGCACGTTGAGGATCTTGCCGCGGATGGGAAGCAAGGCCTGGAATTCGGAGTTCCTGGCCAGCTTGGCCGTACCGAGCGCCGAGTCGCCCTCGACGATGAACAATTCAGACCGGTCGACGTCATTGCTGCGGCAGTCGACGAGCTTGGCCGGCAGGGAGGAGGACTCAAGCGCATTCTTACGGCGCTGAGCCTCCCGATGCTGACGTGCAGCAACCCGAGCCCGCGATGCCCCAACGACCTTCTCCAGCACGGCGCGGGCTTGCGATCTCGTTGCCGCCCTCGTGGATCCCAGGAACTTGGCGAGCTCGCGTTCGACCGCTTTGGCCACCAGCCGCGACACGGACGGCGTGCCGAGCACCTCCTTGGTCTGACCCTCGAACTGCGGCTCGGCCAGCCGTACGGTGACGACCGCCGTCATTCCCTCCAGTACGTCTTCCTTCAGGACCTCATCGCCGTTCTTAAGCAGCCGCGTGTTCTGGAGAGCATTGCTGAACGCCTTGGTCAAGCCGCGCTCAAAGCCGGCGACATGGGTGCCGCCCTTGGGCGTGGCGATGATGTTCACGAACGACTGGCTACGCGTCTCGTACCCGTCTCCCCACCGCACGGCGACATCGATATCGAGGTCTCGCTCGACGTCGGCGGGCTCCATGTGCCCTTCATCGTCAAGCATCGGGACGGTCTCGGTAAACCGATCGGTGCCGTGCAGCCGGATGACATCCGTGACCGGTTGATCGGGAGCAAGGAACTCACAGAACTCCGAGATCCCCCCGTTGTGCCGATAGGTCTCCTCGAGGACGTCCTCGGTGCGTGCATCGACGATGTGAAGCGCCAAGCCTGGCACCAGGAAACTCGTCTGCCGAGCACGATCCTGGAGGTCCCGCAGCGACAGCTGAGCGTCATGCAGGAAGATCTGCCGATCCGGCCAGTAAGTCACCCGGGTCCCGGTCGTACCCTTGGCCACTCGACCGATCTTTCGAAGCTCGCCGCCTGGCTTGAACTTAGCGGTCGGTCCGGGCCCATCGAAAGTCCCAGGATGCCCGCGGCGGAAGGACATTGCCCACGTCGCAGAGTTGCGGTCCACCTCGACATCGAGTCGACTCGACAAGGCATTGACCACCGAGGAGCCGACGCCGTGGAGGCCACCGGTCGCGTTGTAGGATCCGGCACCGAACTTGCCGCCCGCGTGCAGTTTGGTGAAGACGACCTCCACACCAGAGAGGCCGGTGCGCGGCTCGATGTCCACCGGGATACCACGGCCTTGGTCTCGCACTGAGACGCCGCCGTCCGAGCGCAGTGTGATGAAGATCTCTTTGCCGTGGCTGCCGAGCGCCTCATCGACCGCATTGTCGATAATCTCCCACAGGCAGTGCATCAGCCCTCTGGTGTCGGTGGATCCGATGTACATCGCAGGCCGTTTCCGGACAGCTTCGAGACCCTCCAAGACCAGCAGGTGCCGTGCCTCGTAGTCACGGCTTTCCGTTGCTGGGCTAGCAGTTGGCACGGGCTGAGAGTACCTCGCGCTATGCGTCAGAATGGCGCCAAGAGCCGCCAATCCGACGCTGTGTCGGAGAACGAAATCTTCATGACACGAGCGCCATGTGGCGATTCACAGGATTCGTTACACAACGGTCATTGGTACGAGACGCAGAACCGGAACAATCAGACGCAAGCGAGATGTTGAGGATATGCGAGGCGGGTAGCTGTCACGATAGGCGCCTCAGCACAGAAACGATCATCTGATAAGACATCGAATCGCCAGGAAGCGAGGCCACCGTGAACACCCCCGTCATCGAAGGTCCCGCCTTGAACGCCTCGGATCGTTGCGACCGATGCGGCGCGCAAGCATATGTCCGAGTCACCTTGGCCAGCGGGTTCGACCTTCTCTTCTGCTCCCACCACAGCAAAGAGCACGCCGACAAGCTCAAGCAGGTAGCGCTCAAGATCCACGACGAGTCGCAGCAGATCGACTAGCCGCCCCAAGGGGAGCGCCCAAAGACAATTCGGCCGGTTTCGCGGGATTCCGCTGAGGGCTAGAGGTCTAAATATCTTGGACTGAAGTCGCCTCAGGTTGATCTATCGGGGCTCGCGGTATAGCTCGAGGAGCTCGCGATCGGTGCCAGTGCCTGGGCCGTCCGACAGAGTCGCGGGTCGTGAAAGCTCGCACCTATCAAGGCGCGCCGGATGTGGACCTCTGCTACTTGCACCGAAGGCCCCAGGGTGCAAACACTCCGGAGCCTTTCGCCATCTCCCCTCGTGGGAGCCGCTATTGGCCCGGCTTGACGATGATCGTCGTCGTGCCCGTCGGGAAGTTGCCGGTGAACACGATCGTATGGGTCCCGGGCTCCAGCGGACCCAGAAGCGCGACAAAACCGTGCGCCACGGACACACCGTTCCCCCCTGGCGTGGGGATGCCCAACTCGTCGAAAATGTTGTGGTTGGGCAGGTGGATGTTCAGCGGGGGTGTCTCCACCTCGGTCAGGTTGACGGGGTCGCCGCCGTCAACCCTGACGGTGGGCTTCTTATTCGAGTCCCTCAGGCGCGCACAGTCCAGTAAGCCGTCTGCAGACGTCGCATCGCAATTTCCGAAGTCCGTATCACCATCACAATCGGAATCGAACGTGCTGCACTCCGTTGTAAACCCCGCGACGAAGAGTTTGGTATGTGCCCCGACCGTGCACGAAGGCTCCTGGGTGGCAAACGTGAACGGCGCAACCGTGTTGTGGCCGAGCTCCCAGCACGGGGCACCGTGCCCGGCGGCAGGGTTCGCGGGACCCGGTCGCTCGAGCACCCTCGTCCACAGCGCCGCGAGGTTGCTAGCCAACTCGTCCGACGCCTGGGCCGATGCCAGTGGAACCTGGGCGAACACAATGCCAAGAATCGACGTCACCACAATCAAGGCACGTGCAACAAGGCGCTTCATAAGACCCCCAAAACCGAATGAAAGAACCCCGAGCTCCTCAGCCGGGCGCGAGGCGTACACCGCATTGCTAGAGCTAGCGACCGCAGGCTATCCCACTAAGAGCCCAGTGATGCCGCATGCCGCGAAAGACACGACAATCTGGTTTGGATCAAGTCGCCGCAGCTTTGAGCAGGCCAATCGAGGATCAGCGGACAGCTGGCGAATGGTGGCGTGCAGCGGCTGCGCATAGCGGCGGACCGATCGCAGGTACCTCAGGACCGAGGCCGCCTCCCCGGGCCCGCCTTCCGATGCCCTGAGGCGTTCGGCGACCGAATGCCGACGAAGGCCGACCGATCGTGGGACACACCGCTACACCATTAAGCGGATGGACCCACGGTCAAGTGATAGGTGACGTGGAGGCTGAATCCGGTGTCGTTGGCACTCTCGAACTTCAATTCATGCTGACCGGGCGACGGCGGCGGGATGTAGGCCCAGTAGCCGTCAGCGACGGCCGGCTTGACCCTGCCTTCAAACTGGGGGCCGGTCAAACCGAAGAATGCGTAAATGCTGTTCTCGTCCGGCACGGTGTAGCTGAACGTGGGTGATGTTGACCGGAAGATCTTCACGGTTTTTCCGTCGAATGTTGCGTCCAGCTTCGTGGCGGCATCAATTTGGGCCTTGGCTAGGGCCTTCAACTTCGGCACGCCGTAGTTGGTGGGTGGGGCGACGGCGTTGTCGACCTCGCTGTTGAAGATGGGGAAGAACAGGGCCTTGCCGTGCGGGACGGTTACGGTTCGCGTAGCGTCGCCGCCGAACGTGCCGGTGAGGAAGAAGAACTTGTCTCCGGGGCCGATCCCGTTCTCTTGCCCGACCGTGGCGTACGCGCCGGTTGAGTCCAGCAGCGGGTTTGTGTTCGTGCCTCCGACGTCGACGGCCTCCTGGGCATACACCCACTGCCACCACTGTGCCGTGAGGTTGCCGTAGTCGTTGGCTGCCGAGGCTGCCTGCGCGGGCACAAGTGTGGCCGCTGCGGTACACAGGATTGCCAGAATCGTGCCGAGCGCGCGCTTCATTCGGTGAGTTTCGATCACTGCGGTACCCCCAAGATTTCTCAGATGTTCGAGCGAGTCAATCGAGCGTCAATCGCGATGCGGATGTGCCCAAATCGACCCGCTATCGGAGAATTGCCGGGCCAGATGATGCTCCTACGAAGGTCGCGTGTCAATGCGGCTCGCGCTCAATGACCCGACCGATTTCGAGTTCTTTCCCCACAAAGAGCTTCGTCGCCGCTTCGACGGCAAATAACGCCGAACCATCCCACCACGCAAGCTGTTGATCAGATTACCGTCCGATTTGTCGCCGCATCCGTCGCAGCGCTTGGCGAGATGCGAACTCTGTCCGCGAGGCTGGTATCCGCGATCTCGAGCAACGTAGCCCGTGTCGTGCTTCCCGGCCGAGCCAGGATCAGGTGCGCGCTTCTCCGTCTCACGCGTGAAACGAAACGGCTAGATGCTCAGTCCAGATAGTCCCGGAGCACCTGCGAGCGCGAAGGATGCCGCAGCTTGCTCATGGTCTTGGACTCGATCTGCCGGATCCGTTCGCGGGTCACCCCGTAAACCTTGCCGATCTCGTCCAGCGTCTTGGGCTGGCCATCGGTCAGGCCGAAGCGCATCGACACCACGCCGGCCTCACGCTCGCTCAGAGTGTCCAGCACGTCATGAAGCTGCTCCTGCAGAAGGGTGAAGCTCACCGCATCTGCCGGAACGACTGCCTCCGAGTCCTCGATAAGGTCGCCGAACTCGGAGTCGCCATCTTCGCCCAGCGGTGTATGCAGTGAGATCGGTTCACGACCGTACTTTTGGACCTCGACGACCTTCTCCGGAGTCATGTCGAGCTCGCGCGCGAGTTCTTCTGGCGTCGGTTCCCGGCCAAGATCCTGCAGCATCTGCCGCTGTACCCGAGCCAGCTTGTTGATCACCTCGACCATGTGAACCGGGATGCGGATGGTACGCGCCTGATCGGCCATCGCTCGGGTGATCGCTTGCCGAATCCACCAGGTCGCGTACGTGGAGAACTTGTAGCCCTTGGTGTAGTCGAACTTCTCGACAGCGCGGATCAAACCGAGGTTGCCCTCCTGAATGAGGTCCAGGAAGAGCATTCCGCGCCCGGTGTAGCGCTTGGCAAGCGAGACCACGAGGCGAAGGTTCGCCTCCAGGAGGTGGTTCTTGGCACGGCGTCCGTCTTCGGCGATCCAGTCATAGTCGTCAAGTTGTGACGCCTTGATCTTGGTTTGCTCGTCGTTGATCTTCTCGTCGGCGAACAGTCCGGCTTCGATACGCTTTGCGAGCTCGACCTCCTGCTCGGCGTTCAATAACGCCACTTTGCCGATCTGCTTCAGGTAATCCTTGACCGGATCCGCAGTGGCTCCGGCTGCCATGACCTGCTGCTCGGGCTCGTCGGCGTCGTCGGCCTCCGACAGCGTGAAGCCTTCGTCCTCAGCAAGCTCCTCCTCGAGCTTCGCCTCTTCAGCGGGCTCGAACGCCGACTCATCGACATCGTCGAGGGTGCGTTTCTTGCCGACCGTGAGGACGACTTCCTCACTTTCCAGGTCAACCACCACGTCGGCGGTCAGCGCCTCGGGATCGAGGTCGGCATCGAGCTGCTCTAGCGCGAGATCCTCAAGATCGGCCTCATCGACTGCGTCAGGATCGACAACCTCAGGCTCGGGTTTCGGCGAGCTTTCATCATTGATCACCGGTCCTTCGTCAACCACCGGCGGCGCCGCTGCAGCCTTCTTAGCCCGGGGGGCATCGACTGCCTTTAAAGGCGCTTTCTTGGTTGGAGTTTTCTTGGCTGGCGCGGTCTTTTTGATCGGAACGCTTTCTTGCCGGGCCCGGCTTGCGGACGCAGCGACAGCGCGGGCCGATCTGTGCAGTTTGGAGGGGGGTGTCACAAAGAGCCTCTCGGACTGACCTCTGGCGGAACTAGGGCAAGCAACGCCCATCGGATGTCAATAGGCGCTCCATCGGTATTCTGACACGAATCTCCAAACCCGCTCCCCGACCGGGATTTCGTGTCGCGACTGCTGTTTCGGCTGCCGAGGCCGCCTGGCCCTTAGTCGGAGTCGGGCTCCGCTTTCACGGCCAGGACCGGGCAGGCTGCATCGAGCAGTACCCGTTGGGCGTTGCTACCCAGCAACAACTTTCCTACCGGGGACCGGCGACGGAGCCCAATCACGATGAAGTCGGCGTCGGTAGTCTCTGCCGTGCTAATCAGCTCCTCGGCGGAATCATGCGCGTCAGTCGCTGTCCTGATCTCGTACTTGAGCCCGGATGCTGCTAGTTCGTCGGCCAGACCAGGAGCGCCGAGGTCGGGCGCAGTGTTCAACACGACCAGCGCAGCGCCGCGTAATCTCGCCTCACCTAATGCCCGTTTCAGGGCCGCACGTCCCTCGGGCCGCGAAGAATAACCGACGACGATGCACGGCTGCGCTTCTGCTGGCAATGATTGGTCAGGCAGTTCCGCCTGCGCAGCCCGAGTCCCACCTGTCGGCACCGGATCTGATGGTGCCTGATTCGATGGCGCCTGACTTGATGGCGCCTGATTTGATGACGCCTGAATGGTCTCTGACATCAGGGCACCTCCCACGTGTGGACCGGCTCGTTGCTGTGCATCCGCGGCATATAGCTCGCCAGCATGCCCTGTAGGGCTTCCTGCCTCGCAGCCCCTGCCTCTTCACGTCGGGCCACTTCGGCAGCCTGCCATGTTGCGCCGTTGGCCGTACGCAGGCAGCGCCGTTCGATGATGTCAAGCAGCCGTCCGATCTCGGCATCGTCGGCCTCCCACTGACGCAAGCCTTCGGCTGCCAGCGGCAACAGCTTCCGTACCACCAGCTCGGCCACGTGCACTTGACCTACTTGAGGCCAGTAGACCTCGGCATTGATGCCATGCCTGATGCCTGAGACGAAGTTTTCCTCGGCCGCCTGGAACGACATCTGGGTCCAGATCGGGCGGTCTTCGTCGGCCAGGGCCCGTACTAGCCCGGCAAAGAAGGCGGCGTTCGCCATAGTGTCCACCACGGTCGGACCCGCCGGCAGCACGCGGTTCTCCACACGCAGGTGCGGGGTGCCACCTCTGATGTCATAGACGGGCCGATTCCATCGGTAGACCGTGCCGTTGTGGAGCCGGAGCTCGTCGAGATGCGGCACGCCGCCGTTGTCCAGAACGGCAACCGGATCCTCATCGGAACTGATCGGCAGCAACGCCGGAAAGTACCGGGAGTTCTCTTCGAAGAGATCGAAGATCGAGGTGATCCAGCGCTCGCCGAACCATACGCGAGGGCGTACGCCCTGGGCCTTCAGTTCCTCACTGCGAGTGTCGGTGCTCTGCTCGAATAGCGGGATGCGAGACTCCGAGACCAACTGCTTGCCGAAGAGGAAGGGTGAGTTCGCGCCGACCGCGACCTGTATGCCGGCGATCGCCTGAGCTGCATTCCAGTAACCGGCGAAGTCCTCTGGGCTTACCTGAAGATGAACTTGGGTCGAGGTGCACGCGGCCTCGGGCATGATCGTGTTGGACACCATCGCTAGGCGCTCCACGCCGTCGATGATGATCTCCAGGTCCTCTCCACGCGCCGCGAAGATTTGCTGGTCGAGCATCGAGTAGCGCGGGTTCTCGCTGACGCTGTCCAACGTGACGTGATGCGGCATCAAGGTGGGCAGAATGCCGATCATCACCAGTTGGGCGCCAATCGCCTTGGCTCGTGGATCCGCATCGTTGAGCGACTTTCGTACCGACTGCTCGAAATCCGCGAAGCCGAAATCGGCCAACCGGCGTGGCGCGACATTGATCTCGATGTTGAACCGGCCGAGCTCGGTCTGGAACGAGGGATCGGCAATTGCTGCTAATACCTCGGCGTTGCGCATGGCCGGCTGGCAATCCATGTCCACCAGGTTGAGCTCGATCTCCAGACCAGCCATCGGCCGCTCGACGTCGAATCGAGACTCGGTCAGCATCCGGGCCAGCACATCCAAGCCCTTACGAACCTTGTCGCGGTGACGCTTGCGGTCATCCCGCGTGAACTCTGTAGCGTCGACCTCAGCTCCCATGAGGCTATCCTCACGCATCGTCGCCGTTGCGGAAACACTACGCTCGTCCACCATGTACGCTGACGCTTCCGACACGTCCCAGGCTCCGGTCGCAAAACGGCTGCCGATCACCCGCGCCCATCACGGCGATGTGTTCGTGGATCCGTACGAATGGCTGCGCGAGAAGGATGATCCGGACGTGATCAGCTACCTGGAGGCTGAGAATGCCTACACCGAAGCGCAGACCGCTCACTTGTCGGAGCTTTCAAACGCGATCTTCAGCGAGATCAAGGCACGCACAAAGGAAACCGACCTCAGTGTGCCGAGTTACACCTCCCACCCCGGGGGATCCGCGTACTGGTACTACGTGCGGACCGTCGAAGGATCGGAATACCCGATCTATTGCCGAGTTGTCGCGACTGATCGCGACAAGATGCCAGATCCCGAACAGGAGATCAGCGGCGAAGAGGTTCTCTTGGACGGGAATCTCGAAGCCGAAGGGCACGAATTCTTCTCCCTCGGCGCCCTCAGCGCGTCGCTGGATGGCCGGCTGCTGGCCTACTCGGTAGACCTAACCGGGGCAGAGCGGTTTACGATCATGATCAAGGATCTGGTGTCGGGCGAACTGCTGGCTGATCAGATCAGTGACACGGCATACGGCGTGGCCTGGGCCAAGAACACTCATCTCTTCTACACCAGGGCCGATGACGCCTGGCGGCCCTACGTAGTCTTACGGCACCGACTGGGCACCGACCCCGCGGACGACGCCTCGGTGCTGACCGAGCCCGATGAGCGTTTCTGGCTCACCGTCGACGCCAGCCGTGATGATCACTGGATCATCATCGGAGCCGGAAGCAAGATCACCTCAGAATTCATGCTGCTCAGTACCGACGACCCTGAAGGCGAGCCACGGATCGTCGCGCCGCGACGCCAGGGCGTCGAGTACGAAATCGAGCCTGCGGGTGATCGCTTGCTGATCGTGCACAACGATGGAGCGGAGGACTTCGAGCTCGCCGAGGCGCCGCTGACCGCCACCAGCCATACAGAATGGACGCCGGTGATCCCGCACCGCCAGGGTGTACGAATCCTCGCTGTGAGCGCGTACGCCAGCCATGCGGTGGTATCGCTACGCCGGGACGGGCTGACCGGCTTACACGTGCTACCCCGAGATGCCAACGGTGACCTGCAGGCCGGCGCAGACATCGTCTTCGATGAGCCGCTCTATGTCGTGCATGCTCCGGGAGAGTCCGAATACGAGACCCCGACCATCCGTGTCGGCTACGCATCGATGCTGACCCCAGATTCGGTCTATGACTACCACCTGACAACGGGCGAACTGAGCCTGCTCAAACGCACACCAGTCCTCGACGATCCTCGGTTCGGCCCGTACCAATCGGACAACTATGTCCAGGAGCGCGGCTGGGCCACGGCACCGGACGGTACTCAGGTTCCGTTGTCGATCGTGCGCAAGGCAGACGTTCCGTTGGACGGCTCCGCCCCCGCGTTGCTCTACGGTTACGGCGCGTATGAGGCATCAATGGATCCAGGCTTCACCATTCCACGTCTCTCCGTGCTGGACCGCGGCATCGTCTATGCCATTGCCCATGTGCGGGGCGGCGGTGAGCTCGGCAGAACGTGGTACGAGCAGGGCAAGACGCTTACCAAGAAGAACACTTTCACCGACTTCGTCGCCTGCGCGGATTATCTCCTCGAGCATGGCTACACCTCGGCCGACCGATTGGCAGCGCGTGGCGGCAGTGCCGGTGGCTTGCTGATGGGTGCGGTGGCCAACCTTGCACCAGAGAGGTTTCGCGCCATCCACGCTGCGGTCCCGTTCGTCGACGCCCTGAGCACGATCCTCAAACCGGACCTACCACTGACCGTGATCGAGTGGGAGGAGTGGGGTGATCCGCTGCATGACGCCGAGGTTTACACGTACATGAAGTCATACACCCCGTACGAGAACGTGCGCTCGATCGAGTATCCGGCCATTCTGGCCACCACCAGCCTCAACGACACCCGCGTTTTCTATGTTGAACCAGCCAAATGGATCGCCGCGCTCCGGCATGTCTCCAACAACTCTGCTGAACGGCAGGTACTGCTCAAGACCGAGATGGTTGCAGGCCATGGCGGAGTGAGCGGACGCTACAAAAGCTGGCGCGAACTGGCCTTCGAGTACGCCTGGATCGTCAGTGAGATAACCGGATAAGGCTCGCCCGCTTGAGGGCCGACTTCACCGCCGACTTCCGGGAATGTGCGGCTGCCGGTAATCGTTTCACAACAGTCACCGAGCAAGCGGGTACGACGACGTTCTGAGGGGTATTGCATCCAGAAAGGACCGCTGCTCCGAACCACTAGCACACGCGGGCGAACTCGATGACGAGGAGAAATACTGTTCGGGGTTACCCCCGAGTAGGTCTCAGGGATTCTTCAGGGCGGGCTAGGAATCCAAAACGGTCCCTGATGCGTTCTCCCTTGTGAAGGTTACGAAAGGGGCCATAGTGGCAACAACTACTCGTTCGCGAGTATCCGAAGGCATCGATGGGAAGGATGCAGTCGGCTTATATCTGGAGGGCATCGCCAAGACTCCGTTGCTGACCGCCGAAGAGGAGGTCGAGCTCGCCAAGACGATCGAAATTGGCCTTTACGCCGAGCACATCCTCTCGGGCGACGTGACGCTTGCCGAGCGCGGAAAGCATGCCAAGCGCCCGACCAAGGCCGAGTTGGAGTTCTTGGTCGAAGAAGGCCAGCGGGCAATGCAGCATTTCGTGACAGCCAACCTTCGTTTGGTGGTTTCGGTTGCGCGCAAGTACGGCCGGTCTCAGATGCCCCTTTTGGATCTGGTTCAGGAAGGCAACACGGGTCTCATCCGCGCAGTTGAGAAGTTCGACTACACCAAGGGGTTCAAGTTCTCGACATATGGCACCTGGTGGGTACGGCAGTCGATTAGCCGCGGGATTGCTCAGCAGGGCCGGATCGTCCGGCTTCCGGTGCATGTCGCGGAGCAGGTCAATCAGGTGGGCGCGGTACGCAGGACGCTGGAGCGACGACTGGGCCGAGATCCCGAGATCGAGGAGATCGCTGTAGAAATGGATCTCGAGCCGGAGCGCGTCCTTGACCTGATGCGCTATGGTCGCGACCACGTCAGCCTTGATGCTCCTGTCGAGGAGGGCGGCGACACCGCTCTCGGCGATCTGATCGCACGCGAGCCGATGCCAGGTCCAGACGAGGTCTTCTTGGATGCCGAGGAGCACGCTCGGCTGGAGGATATGCTCGCCTCCCTTGACGAGCGTTCCGCCGACGTCGTACGCCGTCGGTATGGACTCATTGACGGCCGCCAGGCCAAGCTCGCTGACATCGGTGCGATCTGGGGAATCACTGCAGAGCGCGTCCGTCAGATCGAGCGTCACGCCATTGCCAAGCTGCGGGGCAAGTCGGTGTTGGCTGCGTAAAACCCCCGCGCGCCAGACACACAGACGGCTACCCAGCAGCCCACAGGGCGATCCGGATTTCCCCCTCCGGATCGCCCTCTATTTTTTCGGGCGTGGCCTTTTTGGGGCCTCGCCGCACGCTGACCTACCGAAGGGGGCGGATCAGACCCTCTTGGGCGACATTGGAGACCAGGATCCCGTTCTGAAACAGGCGCGCGGTCGCCAGACCGAGGCCGCCCGAGGCCGACGGTGAGACCTGGTCGTAGAGCAACCACTCGTCGGCCCGAAAGGGCCTGTGGAACCACATAGCGTGATCTATGGAGGCTGCGTTCACGTTTAGCCCGATGAAGACGTCATGTGGAACTGTGGTCGCTCCCAGGAGCGTCAAATCGCTGGCGTATGCCAATGCGGCCTGGTGCAGCCGACGATCATCGGGCAACCTCCCGCTGGCCCGCACCCAGACTCGAGCACGTGCCGGATGCCTCGCGTTGACCAAGGCACCGCCGGGCCGAGAGTCACCGACGTAGCGAACATCGAGAGCTCCCCACTCGCGCTCCCAGAACGAGATCGGTCGGCCCGTTGCCTCGTAGAGCACCTCGCCGAGCGTCGGACACTCCTCCGGCAGCGGCACGGCTTCCGGCACCGGATCGAGGTGATCGAAGCCCTCCTCGACCTCATGAAAGGAACTGGACAAGTAGAAGATCACCTTGCCACCTTGACGGGCGACTGCTCGCCGCGATGAGAACGAGCCACCGTCGCGTACCGCCTCGACGTCGTAGACGATCGGGATATCGATCCGCCCCGGAAGCAGGAAGTAGGCGTGTAGCGAGTGCAGCACGCGTGACACCGGAACAGTCCGAGCGGCGGCGGTGAGTGCCTGGGCCAGCACCTGTCCACCAAACACGCGCTGCAGCTGGGTATCGGGCTGCCGCGCACGAAACAGTCCGATCTCGATTTCCTCCAGGTCCAGAAGGTCGATGAGTTCGATAACGGACTGGGGCACAGCAGGAGCCTAGTGCCGGACAGTCTCCGATTGGCCTCGGCGCAGGCGCTCGGCAGGCAGCCAGCCGATCACGACGGTCGCATCCAGTTCCTCGGAGCTGACAACTTCGGCACCCAGTCCGTGGGCTTCAAACGCCGCAACGCTTCCAGCCGACTGGCTGCGGCTGGTCTCGACCAGCAGATGCCCCGCCGGCGCGAGCCACTGCCTCGCGCCGGCGGCGATTCGCCGATGCACATCGAGCCCGTCCTGGCCGCCGTCCAGCGCAATCCGCGGCTCGTAGAGGCGAGCTTCCGGCGGCATCAGCGCAATCGACTCGGTCGGGACATAAGGCGCGTTGGCGAGCAGCAGATCAACCCGACCAGCCAGCGCGGGTGGGAGTGGTTCATAGAGATCACCATGGAGTACGCCAGCCGGCGGAGAGAGGTGGGCTAGGTTCCGCTGAGCGCATCGCACCGCGGCCCGGTCGATGTCGGTGAGGTAGAGCTCGGCGTCCTCGATCACCGAGGCAAAAGCACGTGAGAGCGCGGCCGATCCGCAACACAATTCGACGACTACGGGTCGCGGTGTAGCGAGCTGAAGTGCATGACGCAGCAAAAGCTCGGTCCGACGCCGCGGTACGAACACGCCGGGTTCGACAGCTATACGCAGCCCGGCAAACTCCGCCCATCCCACGATCTGCTCCAGTGGCGCACCGCTCACTCGTTGTCGGACCATGTGTTCGAGTTGGCTGGGCGAGTCGGCTGTGCTAAGCAGCACGTTTGCCTCGTCTTCGGCGAACACGCAGCCGGCTAGCCGAAGCCGCGTGACGAGCGCTGCGCGGTCAGGCGCCTCTGGCAGCAGCAGCTCAGTCGTCCTTCTCGCGCTCTGCGAGGAACCTCTCGAACTCGGCACCGATCTCCTCGGCACTTGGCACTCGCTCGGGTTGCTCAGCTTGTAGGGCGTCGTATTGCTGCTCGAGAGTTGCCACAAGCTCCTGGACCTCACTCGAGGTCGCCATCTCCTCAGCGATATCGGCAAGGTTGCTGGCAGATGCCTTCTCCAGTGGTTCGAGCGGCACCGCTAGCCCGGTCGCTTGATTGAGCGAGCGAGTCAGGGTGAGCGTCGCCTCTGGAAATGATGCCTGAGCCAGGTAATGCGGCACGTGTGCGGCGAAACCCATAGCCTTTCGATCCAGTTGACCGAGGCGAAATTCCAGCAGCCCGGTGAAACTGGCAGGCACCTCAACCCGGTCGATCCAGCTTCGATAGCCCTTGACCAGTGAAGGATCTGTCGCGTGTGCGGTCAACGTGATAGGTCGGGTGTGCGGCACGGCCATGGGAATGCCGTGCACTCCCACAGTCATCCGAACGCCGAACTGCTCGATCAATTCGACCAGCGCGGCGGCGAGGCGTTCCCACTGCACGTCCGGCTCTGGCCCGCTGAGGAGCAGAAAAACCTCCCCGTGGCCATCTGTGACTCGGTAGATACGCAGGTGAAGGTCGGCGTAGGACTTCCACTGATTGGTGTCGAAGATCATCGCTGGCCGGCGGCTGCGGTAGTCGTGCAGCTGATCATGATCGAATTCCGCGAGCACTTCGTGCTCCAGATTTTCGAGGAGATTCGCCGAAAACAGGCGTCCAGCCTGCCCAGCGTCGACAAAGCCGTCCAGCTGGTGAATGAGCACCGGGTGATGCTCCTTGAGCTTGGCCACCACCGCCTCGTTCAAGGTGTAGAGCTCCCGGGGGTCCATCACAAACACCAATCTACCTGCGAGTGCCGTGTTGCAGCCTCGCCTACAGCTCGGTGGATCAGTGCTTCAGACCTGCTCGTCAGCGTGATTCGTCGCGGTCACTGAACGTGGTACGACCGTTGAGTTTCGCCGCGAGGTCGTTATCGATGCCGTCCGCCACGTCGGAGAGGATGCGTACCGCCTGGCGTAGATGGGCGGGTGCGAAGGGTTGCGCCAGCACAGAGATGGTGACGAAGACCCGATCTTTGATGAGCTGAAACTTCACCCACCGGGCCTCGACGTTCAAGTCATTGAGCACCTCTGTGGCCCGAGAACGACCAGCAATGTCATGCACCACAGGGGCGAAGAGCACAACTTCCTGGCCGTCGGTGGATGTGCGGAGGAAGAGCATGGTTGATCCGACCCTGATTGCCACGTCACCGTCGGCGTCCCGGATCGGGGGATAACCGTAGATTTCAGCAAGCTCGGCGTCGACCAAGTCGTTGAGGTGCTCCTGGTCGCGAGGCATCGTCGCCCCGAGGTCGACCTGGCTGGTCTGCACAGCCTTGACTGCCGCATCACTCTCGATTGGCACCTGTATCGGCTGGAGCGCCTCCGCGAGCTGGTCGGGCGCGAGAAATACCGGATGCTGTACGCCATAGACGTCGCGCAGCGCGACGACGGCAAGTTCGCTGATTCGGTCGGATTCGAGCTGTGGGAACTCGATCCAGAAATTGGGCGTGGGCCGAATCGGCCCAGTCGGTGAGTCTTGCTCGCCGATCGTGGGCGGCTGCCAACCCAGTCGTTCCATGGCGTCGATCAACTCGGCGGAGAGTTGGAAATCGTCCCCGAGCACCGCGTTGCTGGCGGCCTCGCATCGAATCACGCCTGGCCGGGGACTGCTCAGCCTGACGAACGGCGGCGGGCCCTTGCCCTCTGAGGTGGTGCCGATGGTGAGGTCGGCTGTGTCGTCGATCATGGTGATGACCTCACTCAACCGATCTTGGAACTCAGCCCAAGCTTGTGCGGTACTCCGGTCGAGGTCGAAGTCGTCGATGTCGGCCATATACGCCCCTCCCACCCACGAGAACGACACTAATGCCGGAGGCGTTCAAATGCCCAACGCCGCAACCACCCGCGACGGTGACGGCCGTCCCAGTTTGGTCGCGAGCCAGCGGCTGGTCTCCACCAGGCTTGCCAGATCGACGCCGGTCTCGATGCCGAGCCCATCCAGCATCCATACCAGGTCCTCCGTCGCCAAGTTGCCGGTCGCCGACTTCGCATAGGGGCAGCCCCCGACTCCGCCGGCCGAGGAATCGAATTCGGTGATTCCAGCCTCGAGGCCAGCCAGCACGTTGGCGAGAGCCTGTCCGTAGGTGTCGTGCAGGTGCAGTGCTATCCGGTCGCGCGATACCCCGGCTGCTTCCACGCGGTCCAGCACCGCGGCGACCTGACCTGCCGTGGCGACGCCGATGGTGTCGCCCAAACTGATCGTGGAACAGCCGAGTTCGACGAGTCGGGCTGCGATAGCCGCGGGACTTTCAGGGTCCACTGCGCCCTCCCATGGGTCGCCGAAACACATCGACACATAACCGCGTACGGGAATCCCGCGGATGCTTGCCGCGGCGGCGACGGGTGCCGCCATCTCGATGGCGCCGTCCAGGGTGGTACCGAGGTTCTGCTTCGCGAAGGTCTCGGTAGCGGATACGAAGATCGCGATCTCGTCGGCCCCGGCAGCCAGCGCACGCTCGA
>Ga0114129_10000807_pt1 | contig 40253 bp, 37 predicted proteins | sample RhiMetdeltSRZDD1_FD_80071 | JGI IMG/M metagenome (GOLD analysis project Ga0114129, IMG submission 80071) | Populus rhizosphere microbial communities from Tennessee, USA - Rhizosphere MetaG P. deltoides SRZDD1 (version 2) (version 2) | ecosystem: Host-associated > Plants > Roots > Rhizosphere >...
CGCGTCAGCGACTGACGACTTCGTAGCTGCCCGACGAGGGGCGTTCTGTGGAGTATCGCGGGATGACGCGGTCTTCGAGAATCTCGAGCGTCTTGTAGATCCGGAGTTTACGCGCGCTCAACGGAGACTCCCCGGCCGCGGAACCGACTTTCCTGACGTAATCTTGTGTCTCCCTGAATGGGGGAATGCGCTTGCCGTGACGATCGACGGCGCCGGATCCGGCGTTGTAGGCAGCCAGCGCCAACTGCTCGTTGCCGTCGTACTTGTCGAGGAGAAGGCGCAGATATCGCGTGCCGCCGCGGATGTTGTCTTCCGGATCGTAAGGTTTCTGCACGCCGAGGAGCCGCGCGGTGTCGGGCATCAGCTGCATCAGGCCCATCGCACCTTTGACCGATCGCGCTCGCGGGTTGAAGCCCGACTCGACCTGGATGACGGCGCGCACGAGCTCGGGGCGAAGGCCGTGTCTGTTCGAGTGCTCGAGAATGTACGGCTCGTATCGTTCTCGCGCTGACGGTGATTCCACGGGTGTTGTCGACACGTACGAGGGCGCACCCTCCACTTTGTAGACGGCCGTCGGCTTCTCGATCGCGCGATCGGAAAAGACCATCGTGCCGTTGGCGTCACGCCAGGCGTAGATCTGCGCGCCAGCGCGCGACGGCCAGAGCGCTGCCAGGAGCGTTGCACACACGAGGGCGCGAGAAATCATGGGTCGTGGGCTGTTTGAGGCGTTCTCCCTTCCTATCGGCTGGGAATGGGGGCGGTGTTAGGGTGGGCGTGCCCGGACGCGCAGAAGTGCGCATCGAACTCGAGGCCCTTGTGGTGTACAAATCACGGGGCGAGCAGCGAAGTAGGGTTTGTGGGGCGAGTGGGTTGGGGGAGGGCGATGTCAGTCTGGCAACGGTTGGTGCGACAGCCGCAGCGCGTGTGGCTGCGCAGGGCGTTATTTCAAGTGCATTTATGGACGGGGCTGGCTCTCGGGCTCTACGTCGTCATGCTCAGCATCACCGGCAGCGCGCTGGTCTATCGGAACGAAATGGACCGGTTCTTCGCGACGCCGCGCCCGCGATTTGATCCGAAGGCGACACGGCTGACGACCGATCAATTGCGCGCGAAAGCAGAGAGTGCGTATCCGGGCTGGAACATCACGCGCGTCGGCGATCGAATCAGCCGTCGCAATCCGACCATCGAAGTCTGGGCCGAACGCGGGGGCAAGAAAAAGGAACGGCTCTTCGACCCGTACACCGGCAAAGACCTGGGCGACTCGGTGACTCAGGGCGAGTACTTCGTGCTCTGGCTCGCGCGGCTGCACGACGAGCTGCTGTTCGATCGTCCAGGCCGGTACTGGAACGGCGTCGGAAGCGCGATCTTCACCATCACGGCGCTCACGGGTCTCGTCGTCTGGTGGCCTGGATCGAGCCGGTGGAGACGCAGCCTCGGCATCAAGTGGAGCTCGGGGTGGCGCCGATTCAACTGGGATCTGCACAGCGCGATTGGATTGTGGCTCTTTCTCTTCATGTTGATGTGGGGAATCTCTGGCTTCTATCTCGGCGTGCCTGAGCCGTTCTCGAACTTCGTCGATTCGATTTCCGATCCCGAAGCGATCCTCGGCGATCGTCCGGGAGACGTGGTCCTGAATTGGCTGACACGCCTCCACTTCGGTCGATGGAGGAACGCGCCTGTACTCAAAGCCATCTGGGCGTTCCTGGGGCTCATACCGACGATGATGCTCGTCACCGGCGTCATCATGTGGTGGAACCGCGTGCTGCGGAAGCGACCGAACGTCATCGAGGCGACCGAGGCGTCAGTCTGATGCGGGCCTGGATCGTACCCAAAGGCAGCACCGCCATCTCCGATCTGCGTTGCGTCGATCGTCCCGATCCGAAGCCTGGTCCGGGTCAGGTCGTGATGCGCGTGCGTGCCGCTTCGCTCAACTATCGGGATCAGCTCGTTGCCAGGGGGACCTACTTCACTGGACCCAACACCCGCGATCTCGTTCCGCTCTCTGACGGCGCAGGCAACGTGGTCGCGGTCGGCGATGGCGTTTCACGCGTCAAGATGGGTGACCGTGTTGCGGCGACCTTCTTCCAGCGCCCGCTCAACGGCCAGGGTGCTCCCCTGGCGCTTGGATCGCCGCTCGACGGGATGCTCGCCGAGCAGGTGGTGCTCAACGATGATGGGCTCGTGACCATTCCGGAAGGACTGAGCGACGAAGAGGCCGCGTGCCTTCCGTGTGCTGGAGTCACCGCGTGGCACTCACTCTTTCGCGCCGGCCAACCGGTGAATGCCGGCGGCACGGTCTTGGTGCTCGGCACAGGAGGCGTATCGATATTCGCGCTGCAATTTGCGCGCGTGGCGGGCGCTCGCGTCATTGCGACTTCGTCGAGCGACGAAAAGATCGAACGCCTCGCGGCACTGGGCGCGTCTGATGCGATCAACTACAGCCGCACACCCGAGTGGGACAAGGAAGTCATGCGGATCACCGATGGTGGCGGCGCAGATTGCGTCGTCGAAGTCGGTGGAGGCGGAACGTTCGCGCGGTCAGTACAGGCGCTCGCGCGTGGAGGGAAGGTCTGCCTGGTCGGGTTCGTGGCAGGCAGAGACGGTGACACGAGTCCCTTTCCGTTGATGTACAAAGGAGGCAGCCTCCACGGGATCTTCGTCGGCGATCGCGGGATGTTCGAGGAGATGAACCGTGCGGTCGCCGTCAACCATCTCAAACCTGTTATCGATCGGGTATTTCCGTTTGGGGAAGCCGTGGCCGCGTTCGCACATCACGCGTCCGGCAAGTTCGTGGGCAAGGTCGTCATTTCGATGTAGTGTCCGGCTTCAACTCGATGTAGTGTCCGGCTTCAGCCGGACCTATCGTAGGCGCCGCTTTAGGCGGCCCAGGAAAGAGAGCAGTGAATATGAACCCGTATCGACGTGAGTTCATCGTCAGATCCTCGCTGGCAGTAGCGGCCGGAGCGCTCGTGCCCGGACGGCTGTTCGGTCAGCAGCCACCAGCGGCCGCACAGCCGCCAACGGTTCCCGTGTTCACGCCGCTGCGACGCAATGTCGGGACATTCACGGCACGAGGCGGGACCATGGGCTGGCTGGTGACGCCCGATGCTGTGCTCGTTATCGATAGCCAGTTCGCAGACACGGCGCAGATGTTTCTCGACGGCTTGAAGACGCGGACGCCGCGAAAGATCGACCTGCTCATCAACAGCCATCACCATCCGGATCACACGGGCGGCAACAAGGTGCTGCAGCCGATGGTGACCAAGATCGTCGCGCACGAGAACGTGCCTGGCCTCCAGCGAAAGCAGGCCGCTGCGAACAAGACCGAGGACGCTCAGGCTTACGCCGACACGACGTTCAAGGACGGCTGGAAGGTGGACATCGGCAACGAGGTCGTGTCGACGAAGTACTACGGACCGGGCCACACGAGTGGCGACGCGGTGATCGTCTTTCAGCGGGCGAACATCGTCCACATGGGCGACTTGATGTCTCACCAGCGGCATCCGCGCGTGGATCGACCGGCAGGGGCCTCGATTCGAAATTGGCTCGTGTCGCTCGAGAAGGTCGTGAAGGACCACAACAACGACACGATCTATATCTTCGGGCACTCGAAGGTCGGGGCACCAGTGACGGGGCCGAAGGGGGACCTGTTGGCGCTCCGCGACTACTTCTCGGCAATGCTGGACTACGTGCAGAAGGGCATTGCGGCGGGGAAGTCGGCCGACGAGATCGTCAAGACTGGCCTGCCGCAGTTTGCAGCGAACGAAGGCACGCCGGCGCTGCAGGTGTGCTACGACGAGCTCACCGCGAAGGGCTAGGACTGGACCGAGCTGAGTTGTGTTATCACGTCCGGCGACAACAACTGAGCTCGCGTCATCGGCGGCAACGACATTCCCATGGGGGGTCAATGCGATTAGCGACAGTGGTCTTCGTTCTCGCGTTGGGTGGGCAGGCACTCGCGCAGGGCGCCACTTCGACGCGGCTGCAGATGAACTTCACGGCATGGGCAGACTCGTTCCGCGCCGCAACGGAGGAGTACCGTACGATCTGGGCGAAGGAGGGATCACGCATCGTCGCGGCAATGGAGCGGGCGACAGGGCTCCGCTTCGAGCCTGGTCCCATTGAGGTCAGCGTCTACGAGGGCGTGAGCTATTCCGGCGAGCGCGGCGGCCGGCCGATGGAGCTGCGGGCCAGCTATCCCGAGGCAACCAAGCGCGCGACGCTGGTGCACGAGATGGCCCATCGATTGGCCGCCGACGTGCCCTTCACGGGCGATCATCACGAACTGATCTTCTTGTTCGTCTATGACGTCTGGGTGGACCTCTGGGGGCAGCAGTTTGCCGACGAGCAGGTGAAGGTGGAAGCGCAGCGGAAGGGTCTCGTCGACTACGAAGGCATCTGGAAGAAGACGCTCGCGTTGCCGACTTCGGAGCGAGCACGGCGCTTACAGCAGATCGTCCGGAACAGAGGCGAGTAACCGTGAGACTCCGGACGCTGTTGTTGATCCCGTTCCTCACATGCGCTGTCGGCGCGCAGAGCAGGGATCCACTCCAACTCGCTACCGCTCCGGTTCCTGAAGGCGCCCGGCATCTCGCCTATGGAAGCGACCCTGGTGCAGGCCACTTCGTGTCCATCGATCCGGAATCGAATGTGTGGCCACAGGTCATACAAAGCGTGCGGCGGCTGCTCGGCGTGAGCGAATGAAATTGGTCACTGCCCGAGAAGAGGGTGCTGTGCTGCACAAAAGGCGAGATATGACATGTCGTCTGAACGCGTTTGGCATCGCCGTCTTCATCGTTGTCGCGTCGTGCGTCGCTCGTGCGCAGAACGTGAAGTCCGACCAGGAGATTCTGGTGGAGACCGAGCGCGCATGGGACGCGGCGTTTCATCGTCAGGACGCCAAGTTCATCGAAACGCTGCTCGCTGACGAATTCATCGCGACCTACGGCGACGGCACACGCGGCGACAAGGCCAAGGAGCTCAGTCTCGCGACGGAGTTCACCCAGCAGGTCGACTCGTCCATGCTCGACGAATTCATCGTGAAGACTCACGGCAATACGGCCGTCGTGTGGTTTACCCAGCACCTCGTCGGTCCCGTCAAGGGCAAGCCGGTCGAAGTGACGTACCGGTATATCGACGTGTGGGTGAATCGCGACGGCCGCTGGCTGTGTGTGGCCAGTCAGAGTACCAAGCTGACTGGCAAAGAGTGATCGTGGATTCGTCGCGCTACCGCACGGACGCGACTATCGATCGTCTGCTGTCGGGCCATACGAACCAGGCACGGGCACCTCGAGCAGGCGCAGGTAGACAGAGAACTGCCCGCGGTGATGGACCAGGTGACTCAACGTCATATCGCGAAACACGGCCTCTCGCGGCTTCTCAAACCAGACCTTTCCGCGCATCTTGAGCCGCCATGGTTGCGTGGCTGTGGTATCGGCCGCGCTCGCCATCGCCTGCTTGGCCCTGGCGACTTCGGCGTCGAAAGTCTCGAGGAGCGCCTCCACCGACGTCGCGCCAAAAGGTTTATAGGCGCGCCGATCCATATCGAGTTCGTCCGCGGCGAAGATCGGTTCGACCCAGCGAACGCAGTCGACCATGTGGGATGCCAGCTGTCCAGCGGTGAACGACTTCACGTGCGGCCGCCAGCTGAACTGATGGTTGGGCAGCCGCTCCAGATGCTTTCGCGCGGTCTGCGTTTCGTGTGCGAACTCCGCCAGCAGCGAATCGATCCTCGTCATTCGGCACCACCGGGCCTCAAGGTTGCGACGTCAATCTCGACGCATCCATCACCGCCGCTGACCTCGAGCTTGAGTATGTGACTCCCGGGACCGAGTGTCGTTGTGCCTGCAGGATCAGTCACGAATTCATTCCACCCTTCGATGCTGTCGCCGCTGTCGCGATTCTGAAAAGACGCGACGACTGTCCCATCGACCGTGACGTGAATGACCTCGTTTTCGCCTTCCTTGCCGTTGGAGTACGACACCGAAAGGGTGTAGTGCCCCTGAACGGCGCGAAGGTCGAACGTCCACTGGCGGTACTCCCCAGGCCCCAGGTGGACCGTCTGCCCGCCCGAGGCGCGAGAACGCTGCCTGACCTGTCCGTCACCATGTCCCGCCTCCGCCTCGAGAGACATCACCGTGACTGAAGGCACGACGGCGGATGGCTGCGTCGGAAACGATTGCGCACTACATCCCGCGAGCAGAGGGGCGAGAATCCACGCAGCCAGGCCGAACCGGCGTGGGTCCCCCAGCACGCTCCTTGCGACCATTCGACCGATCAGCATCATCTGTTCAGGCACGCCGAGTCTCCTCTTCACCCTCGTGTGGGTCTCGCGAGCGTCGATGTCAGTTACCGTCTCAGTGCAGAGGCGTGGAAGTGTCTCGTACACGTACCTCTGAAAACGACAACTTTCCGGCCAGCAACGGCGAGCGTTTCCCCAACAATACCTGGTCGAAGTACTGACGGATGATGGTACGGGTGATCTCGGCGGCGCGCGTCGGGGCCAACGTGCCCAGCGCGTCACGGTCGCGGAGTGGACCGCCCCAGAAGATCATGTCGCTGAAATCGAGGTGCAGCGTCTGCTGAACGTCGACGCGAAAATACGGCGACGCAGACCGACGATAAATCGCGTCGCTCGCGCCTGTACGCACAGGCCTTGCCGAGTACACCATGAGGAACGGACCGCCGAACTGTTGGTCGATCATGCTCCCGTACTGCGGGATGCCATCGAGATTCAGACCCGCCCGACAGCGACGGTCGCCGAGACAGAACTGGCCTGCCGTCACCCCTCCCATGGAATGACCGAAGACCCCGACGCGACGGACATCGAGCCTGCGGGCCAGTCGCCCCGCCACGCTCCGCGGCGCCAAGGTCGTGAGCCGATCGAGCACGAGCGTCGTGTCATCCACCCATCGACGCAAGGCGATGTCAGTGTGGTGGAGTCCGGACAAGTAGCCACGCAGCACACGACGCTGCTCCTCCTCGTCGGTTGCCCGTGTCACAACGGCCATGGTTTCGTCCTCGCGGTCCCACTCGCTGACGACGTCGCGAAACCCCTGACGGGGAGCGCCGGTGTCGTCGAGGAACGAGACGACGCGTCCATCTGCCAGTGTTGCGGCGGTGGCTTCATACGGATGGACGATGCTGAGGACCGCGTAGCCATGGCTCGCGAGATCTTCGAGGAGGGCTGTGTGGGCGCTGGGCACGCTCCCATAGCCGTGAGAGAACAGGAGGAGCGGGAACGACTCTGGCGTCGGGGCGGGCATCACGTCGACGCGAGCGTGTGTCCGGACGGCGGCCAACCGATCATAGGCCGTCCGCGGCCCGCCGAGGCGCGACGCGAGGCCTTGCACTTCAAGAAGCCCTTCGCGCAGGTACGGCGCGGGCTCGCCGCGACGAGTCGCTGCCGGGTACCACGCCAGCACCTCCACCTGCCGACGCACTCCTGGCCCGGCAAACGTCTCCTCTCTCGAGTCGTCGGTCACTCGCCACGTCGTCGTGCCCACGGCGTACGGACCCGTGGGAAGCGGCAATTGAAACGGCCCACGGGTATCGTCGGGCGCACCGAGCCCTTGAACAACATTCAAGCTTGCGAACAACGCCACCGCGAATGCCGCTCGTGTTCCGAGAGTCACGGCCAAGGAATTCACGCCTCCGGGGCGCCTTGCAACAGTGGCTCGATGGGACGGCTCTCAGCGCCGTTTTCCGTGCAGACTGCGTAGACTGCAGTGGGACCCGCATACAATGCGACGCCTGCGTGTTCGCCGCTGGCGTTCAACACGTAGAAGCTCACGTTGAAGTTTGGTTCTCCGCGACGATTCAAGAGTCTCCGCTCAATCGTCGCCGACTTGATCCGCCTCAGCGCCTCCATGCCGGCGTCCTTGGGCCGCATGCCACGACGCATGTTCTCAACGATCAGAAAGGAACAGAGGCCGTAGAGATTGGCTTCACCACGCCCTGTCGAACCAGCCGCCCCCACGTCGCCATCGACATACAGGCCGGCACCAAGGATCGGCGAGTCGCCGACCCGTCCCGGAATCTTCCACGCCAGACCGCTAGTGGTAGTGACGCCGGCGAGCTCACCGCGTGGAGACACGGCATTGCAGTTGATCGTCCCGTAGAAGTGCTCTCGGTCGATGAGGCCGTCGGCGACCATCTGCAACCCCGCTTCGAAGCCCGCAGCGCCGCGCTTCTGTGGGTCCAAATAGTGCAGCGGGTCAATTCGTCGTTTCCATTCGAGCCAGAGCTGCCGGGAACGTGGGGTGTTGAGATCATCTTCGATGGCGAACCCCATGCTGCGGGCAAACATCTGGGCGCCGGCCCCTACAAGCAGATGATGGTCCGTGTGCTCCATCACGGCCTTTGCGACGAGCGACGGCGTGCGAACGCCTTCTAATGCCGCTACGCCACCGGCCCGCTTCTTCGGACCGTGCATGCAGCAGGAATCCAATTGGATGATCCCGTCAGCGTTTGGCAGACCGCCATAGCCAACACTGGTGTCTTCCGGATCGCGTTCGACGATATTGACACCTGCGATCACGGCATCGAGGGGGTCGGATCCGTTGACGAGGAGGCGAAAGGCCTCTTCGACGCAGGTGCGATCGCCTCCGTTCTTGAACTGGTTCCCGTTGCCTGACGCAATGACGACAGGTCTTGCGGCGCCTCTTCTGACAGCAGGTGCCTGCGCGAGAGCGCGGTCGCTGGTTGCTCCCACACTAAGGCCAGCGAGTGCGCCGGCACGGACAAAAGCTCGGCGACTGATGTCAGTCATAGAACTACCTCCTCGCCGCGTTTCGTGGGTGCTCTTTCTACGCGCCCAGCATTTTCTCGACCACGCCACGACTGGCGGCGAGCATCTCGGCGATCTTCGATGCATCCTTGCCGCCGGCCTCTGCAAAGTCGGGTCGGCCGCCGCCACCGCCGCCCACAATCGGCGCAAGCTGCTTGACGACTTGCCCCGCGGGGACCTTCTTTATCAGATCAGGTGTCACGCCGACGACGATGGAGACCTTGCCGTCCGAGGGGGAAGCGAGCACGACGACACCGCTCTTGATCTGATCGCGATGGCGGTCGACGAGCGCGCGCAGACCGTCTCTGTCGAGACCTGACACCTCCTGTGCGATGAGCTTTACGCCAGCGACATCGACGGCCTCGCTGGGAGCGCCGCTGCTGCCAGGTGAAAGCGCAGCCTTCATCTTGGCCTGCTGCAGCTCGCGACCCAGCTTCTTGTTCTCGTCCTGTAGCGCCGCAATGCGTGCCCCGATCTGACCAGGGTGGGCATTGAGTACACTCGCGGCCTGGCCGAGCTCCTCGCGGTTGCGCTGAAACGCCTCGAGCGAGCCAAGTCCCGTGATGGCCTCGATGCGACGCGTGCCCGCAGCGACGCCGCCTTCAGACACGATGGCAAAGAGTCCAATGTCGCCGGTCGCACGTACGTGCGTACCACCGCACAGCTCCTGACTGAAACCAGGAATCGTGACTACCCGAACCTTGTCCCCGTATTTCTCGCCGAACAACGCCATGGCCCCAGCCGCAATGGCTTCCTGCGTGTCCCGCACCTCGGTTTGCACGGGCGTGTTCTGCAGCACCTGCTCGTTGACGATCCGTTCGATCTCGAGCTGCTGCCCCTCGGTCACCGCAGTGAAATGGACGAAGTCGAATCGCAATCGATCCGGCGCCACGAGCGAACCCGCCTGCTTGACATGTGGGCCGAGCACCTTGCGCAACGCCGCGTGGAGCAGGTGAGTGGCCGTGTGGTTACGTCGCGTCGCATCACGAACGGCCGCGGTGACAGTAGCAGTGACGAGGTCTCGCCGCTTCAACGTACCCTTCGTGATGGTGACTGCATGGAGACGTGGCCACGCGGCGACGCGGATCACGCCCGTGACACGAGCGTCTCCTGTCGGGCTCGAAATCGTCCCCTCATCGGAAACCTGCCCGCCGGCTTCGAGATAGAAGGGTGTGGCGGACAGCGCAACGAACCCGTCTTGCCCCACGCTGAGTGACTCGACTTCGCTGCGCCCTTCGTCGAAGGGCGCGAGGATCTGTGTGCTGAGTTGTGTCGCGTCGTAACCGCGGAAGACGGTGTCGCCGAGGCGATCGAGCTCCTGTTTGACCGCGTCGCTTGCGGTCCAAACGGCGTCTGGGGCGGCGCCTCCCTTGAACGTGCTCTTGGCGCGCGCCTTGTCGCGTTGGCCCTCCATCGCTCGCTCGTATCCGTCTTTGTCGAAGGTGAGGCCGCGGCTCTGAACCATGTCCTCGATGAAGTCGAGCGGCAGCCCATGCGTGTCGTATAGGCGAAAGGCGACATCGCCAGACAGCATCTTGTTTCCAGCGGCAGCTTTATCCAGGGCCTCTTCGAGACGGGGGAGCCCGCCGGTCAAGACCGCATCGAAGCGGACCTCCTCACTCTTGATCACCTGCACGATGGCTTCACGTCCCGATCGAAGCTCGGGATAGGCATCACCGAACTCACGCACGAGCGTATCGACGAAGGTATGGAGAAACGGCTCGGTCACGCCAAGGTGCTTCCCGTGTCTCATGGCACGCCGCATGATCTTGCGCAGGACGTATCCGCGGTGCTCGTTGGACGGGACGACGCCGTCGGCGATCAGGAACGTCATCGCACGCATGTGATCGGCAACGACTCGCATCGACACATCGCTCGGCCCCATCGTCCCTCGATGCGTCGTGCCGGAGCGTTCGCCAATGTGATCGAGTAGGGGGATGAACAAATCAGTGTCATAGTTTGAGAACTTCCCCTGCATGACGGCCGTCACCCGCTCGAGCCCCATCCCCGTATCGATCGATACCGCAGGCAATGGGTTCAGCGTCCCGTCTGCCTGCCGATCGAACTCCATGAAGACGTTGTTCCACATCTCGACGTAGCGGTCGCAACTGCATTCCATGCCGCGACACCTACCGCCCGCGCTTTCTTCGCCACACGGCACGTCAGACCCGCGGTAGTAGTAGATCTCCGAGCAGCGGCCGCACGGCCCGGTGTCACCCATCTGCCAGAAGTTATCCGCGCCAAGCTCACCAATGTGGTCGGTGGGAAGCAACTTCGACCAGAGCTCGTAGGCCTCCGTATCTCGAGGAATTACGTCGTCTCCCTTGAATACCGTCACACACAGCCGGTCCTTGGGCAGCTTCCATTCATCGGTGAGCAGCGTCCAGGCCAGCGGGATCGCGTCGCGTTTGAAGTAGTCGCCGAACGAGAAGTTGCCGAGCATCTCGAAGAACGTGTGATGCCGGAACGAGGGTCCCACGTTGTCGAGGTCGTTGTGCTTTCCGCTCACGCGCATGCACTTCTGCACTGAGGTGGCCCGACGGTACTCGCGTGTCTCGCGACCGAGCAATACGTCCTTGAACTGGTTCATCCCGGCGTTCGTGAACAGCAGCGTTGGATCGTCGTGTGGCACGAGGGAAGAGCTCGGCACGATCCGGTGGCTGTTCCGCTCGAAATACTTCAGAAAGGACGCGCGAATCTCCTTGGAGGTCATTGGTGTCTATTTTAGGTCCGGCTGAAGCCGGACACTACGACTGTCGGGGCGTGAAGGCGGATCATCGTCAGATGTAGTGTCCGGCTTCAGCCGGACCTCTTTCGAAGATGCGCGAGGATGCGATCGGGCTCGAAGCCTTGTCCCATCAGGTAGCGATAGAGCCGTTGGAACTCACGGTCGTCGGCGATCTGGTCCCGGCCATGCAACCGCTTGTCGAGGGCGGCTCCCAGAAGCGCGTCTGGATCGAGATCTGCGAACGCCTCGTCGACGGCTTGCGCTGCAATGACGGGGGAGATTCCTGCAGCTTCGATCTGCTGCCGAACACGAAGCTTCCCGCGACGACGAACGGCTGTCTCCCGGCGCGCGATCAGAGTCGCCACGCGCAGATCGTCGATGCTGCGATTGGCCTTCAGGCGCGAAACGGCGACCTCGATTGACGCCGTATCGTGGCCGTCACGGGCGAGTCGCTGGCGAACCTGCTTTTCCGAGAGCTCGCGGCGGGAGAGAAGGCGGAGCGCGAAGAGGTACGTGTCGGGGGACACGTCAACAGTCTATGTAATTCAAAATGCAAAATTCAAAATGCAAAATGCAAAATGCAAAATGCCACCCCATTTGAGATCGCATTTTGACTTTTGCATTTTGCATCTTGAATTACTATCCGCCAAACCTCGTGATTTCTGGTGTTTTGGTCGCGCCGAGCTTGCCAGCTGCCGCGCCTGCGCGCGCCATCTGGTCGCGGGCCATGTCCGCCGTCGTGTGGATGCCCTGAACCTTGAGCTTGAACTCGTCGACGTTCGACGCCCAGCGCAGCGCTTCCTCGTACGAGACCATGCCGCTCTCGTACAGGCTGAACACCGACTGATCGAAGGTCTGCATGCCGTACTGCGACGTCCCTTGGGCGATCGCGCCGTGCACGAGATGCGCCTTCTCCTTGTCGATGATGCAATCCCGGATGTACGCGGTGCTGATGAGGACTTCAACTGCCGGCACGCGCCCCTTGCCGTCCATTCTGGGAATCAGGCGCTGCGAGATCACAGACTTCAGCACGCTCGAGAGCTGAATGCGCACCTGCTTCTGCTGGTGCGGCGGAAACACCGCGATGATGCGGTTGATCGTCTCCGTGGCGTCCAAGGTGTGCAGGGTAGAGAACACGAGGTGCCCGGTCTCAGCGGCGAGCAATGCCGTTTGAATGGTCTCGAAGTCGCGCATTTCGCCGACGAGGATGACGTCCGGATCTTGTCGAAGCGCGCTGCGCAGCGCCTGCGCGAACGAGTTCGTATCAACGCCAATCTCTCGCTGGTTGATGATCGACCGGTTGTCTCGATGCAAGTACTCGATCGGATCTTCGATCGTCATCACGTGGGATGTGCGGCTCGAGTTGATCTCGTCGACCATCGCCGCGAGTGTCGTGCTCTTGCCGCTGCCCGTCGTTCCCGTCACGAGCACAAGGCCGCGTTCTTCCGACGCGATCTTCTTGAGCACCTTGGGCAGCATCAGGTCGTCGATGGTTGCCACGCGCATCGGGATGACGCGGAAGATCATGCCGATCGTGCCTCGCTGCTGAAACGCGTTGCAGCGGAAGCGTCCGAGCCCGGCCACGCTGTAGGCCAGATCGACTTCGTGGTTGTCCTTGAACTTGTCGCGATAACCGGCAGGGAGCACCGCGGACGCCATCGTGACGACGTCGTCGTGCTCGAGCCGTTTCTCTTCGCTTGCGGGAAGGAGCGTCCCGCGGACCCGCATCATGGGGTATGTACCCACTTTGACGTGCAGGTCCGATGCACCGCTTTCAACGGCAATCTTCAGTAAGTCATTGACATGCATAGTGCTGGGCCGGCAGGAACTGGGCAGGCACGTCCACAAGGACGCGCCCTACGGGGCAGTTCGAGCCCGGATCACCAGCAGTATCGGCACTTCTACACCCGGGTTGTAGCCGCCTCGGGCTTGTAGACGGGCTGCAGCCAGCCGTGGGTGTCTGGCGCCTCTCCCTTGACGATCTGGAAGAATTTCTGCTGAATCGCCTCGGTCACGGGCCCTCGACGGCCCCGGCCGACCGTGATCCGGTCGATCGACTTGATGGGCGTGACCTCCACAGCGGTCCCGACGAAGAAGACCTCGTCGGCGATGTACAGCATTTCGCGCGGGAGCGTCTGCTCGCGGACCTCGAAGCCCAGGTCGCGAGCAAGCGTGACCACCGAATCGCGAGTGATTCCCGACAACACCGAGTTCCCGATTGGCGGCGTATGAATCACGTTCTCGCGCACGATGAACACGTTCTGGCCGCTGCCTTCGCTCAAATTGCCCTGCGTGTCGAGCGCGATGCCTTCGGCATAGCCATCGGCGATCGCTTCCATCTTGATCAATTGCGCATTGGCGTAGTTCGCCACGCTCTTCGCCATCGCCGGCGTCGTGTTCGGCGCGTTTCGCGCCCACGTCGAGATCTTCACATCGAGGCCTTCTTCGATCGCTTCCTTGGTGAAGTACGCGCCCCATTCCCAGAGCATGATGGCGACGTCGACCGGACAGGGATACGGGTTGACGCCAAGCGAGTCATATCCGCGGTAGACGATCGGCCGGATATAGCAGGCCTTGAACTTGTTGACGCGAATCAAATCTAGGACGGCTTCGGTGATCGCCTGCTGATCGAAGGGGACCTCCATGCGGTAGATTCGGGCCGAGTCCATCAGCCGGCGGATGTGCGCGTCGAGTCGGAAGCACGCGGGGCCTTGCTTCGTCTCGTAGCAGCGCGCGCCCTCGAACACCGCGCTTCCGTAGTGAACGACGTGCGACGCGACGTGGATCTTGGCATCCGTCCACTCCACGAGGTTGCCGTTCATCCAGATTTTGCCGGTCCCAGGGAAAGACATAACAGGGCTCCTTCGAAGTCAACTCCCAATGGTCTGACGCGTGCTCCAACTCCCAACTCACCACGTGCAAGCGGGAACTCCAATCAGGAACTGGCGATTTGGGAGTTGGCCTCTTGGGCGTTGGGAGTTGATCTCTTCAGATCGTACACGTCTTTCCGTGAAATGCCCAATGTCAGCAGGACATCGGGCTCGGGTGGTGCCGGGTCAGGCCAGTCCAAATAGACGCGTTCGCGTGCACGTATCTGCTTGTATCGTCGAAACCCTGCGCGAGCGCTCTCCAAGCCGAGGACGGACTTCCACGTCGACCCTCGAAATGTGTGCGCCATCATCTTGCGCGCATTCTTCATCACAAAGCCCGGATACAAGCGGAAGGCCGCCGGCATGTGCCGGACCTTCATCCAGCGATCGGCGCGCCAGCGCAGGAACTCGATCTCGTCCGCCTCCAGGTACGCGCTTTTGGTCACGGCCGACGTCCCGTCGTACTCGTCGACGCGCAGGTTGACGATCAGACCTCGATCGCGAAAGTCCTTCGTCATCGGTGTGCCAGGGTAGGGAGTCGGATGCTGGATATACGGCCAGTCGACGTATTTCCGCGCGAATGTCAGGTTCGCATCGACCGATGCTCGCGTATCGTCAGGGTTCCCGACGATGAGACCGCCCACGACAAACATACCGTGCCGATGCAAGACCTCGATGGCGGCCATGGTCGTGTTCTGTCGCCCAGCCCCCGAGCCGCGCCGGCTGTTTTTTGCCGTCGCTTTCAAGAACTCGAGGTCGTCTTCCAGGATGTTCTCGATGCCCAGAAAGACGTACCGGAAGCCCGCGCGTCGCATCAACGGGGCGAGCGTTTCGCCGTATTGCGCGATCGAGGCGGTCATCCCTTGCACGAGGTAGTGGATGTCGTCGAGCCCGGCATCCACGATGGCGCGACAGAGCGCCTCGAATCGAGGCACGTCGATCGTGATGTTGTCGTCGACGATGAAAATGGCACGCGCGCCGCGATCGCGCGCATCGCGAATGTCGGCGATGACGCGCTCGATGGCCAGGCGGTGGAAATTCCGACCACGCATCTCGATGATCGAGCAGAAGCTGCAGTCGAACGTGCATCCGCGCGATGTCTCGATGACATCGATTGGCCGTCCCATGTAGGTGTACCCGGACAGCACACGACCGTCGCGTCTTGGCGGCTTGATCTCGCCCTGCCCGAGCGTCGTCACCGGTCTCGGCAGGTTGCGCTGCATGCCTTCGGAGGTTCGATACCAGAGGCCGTCGACGCTCGCAAGGCTGCGCGTGCCGTCGAGGGCGCGAACGAGCTCGCGGAATGTGATGTCGCCTTCGCCGCGGACGATGAAGTCGACGCCCAGGGCCGGGTGCGTCCATGCCTCCGGCGCCAGAGAGGGATCGTAGCCGCCCACGACGACCTTGACGTCCGGCTTGATCGACTTGACGAGCGAGATGATGCGTCGAGCGGTGCCGCGTTGGAATGTCATCACCGACAGCCCGACGACATCGGGCTGCAGATCCTGCATCAGTCTCGCGACCGTCGATTGAACGGACGACTGCGCAAGGATCAAATCAGCGATCGCGACGGTGTGATGGGCGTCGATGTTACCCGCGAGCGACGCGAGCGCAAGGTTCGGCATCCGCACCGCAAGAGTGGGCGTGTGCTCGAACGAGTCCGGCATCGAGAACAGGAGGATCTGCATGCGGCCTCCGAGGAGACGCTCCGATTATCGCTGAACCTGAACCTGATCTATTGCGTTTCACCACAGAAGGGACAGCGATTCGTACGCGCCTGCAGCGGCTTCCGGCAGTGCCAGCAGAAGCGCGCCTGCGGGGTTTCACGGGCTTTGAGCCTCGACTGGATATCCGAGACGTGCTCGTCCGCGGTGGCGGCACCGGCGGATCCCGTGCGGGAGGCACGTCGCGGCGCGGGTGCGCGCGCGGCAAGAATGTCGTTGAGGACGTCTGCTGCCCGCTGGTACCGGGCGATCGGATCCGCAGCGAGCGTCCGCAGCACGATGTCGTTGATGGCTTTCGGGATCTTCGGATTCTTGAGACGCGGCGCCGTGACGAGCTCGCCGCGCGTGAGCCGCGCGAGATCCGCTGGCGAGGGCGTGTCGTACGGCAACGACCCGGTCAACATCTGATAAATCGTGACGCCGACGGAATACACGTCGCTGGCGAACACGGCCTTGCCTTGAAACTGTTCAGGAGCCATGTACGGCGGGCTGCCGATCACCGTGGTCCCGTGCGCCGCAATCTCGAGAAATCGAGAAGTTCCGAAGTCGGTGACCTTCACGAGACCTGACTCCGAGACGAGCATGTTGCCAGGCCGCAAGTCGCGATGCAGGATGCCGGCGCGATGGGCATGGTCAACGGCGTTGCAGATCTGGCAGCTGAAATCGAGCGCTCGCGTCAGCTCGAGCGCGCCCTCGCGCAGGATGAGATGCTCGAGCGTCTCGCCAGGCACGTACTCCATCACGATATAGAAAACGCCATCGTCTTTTTCCGCGGTGAGCACCGTGACGATGTTCGGGTGACTCATCGAGGCGAGGAGACGGGGCTCCTTCAACATCTTGCTGAAGTCGAGGTTTTGCTTGTGTGGAACTTTGAGCGCGACCTTCTTGTCGATCCAGGTGTCTTCGGCCAGGTAGACAGTTCCGAAGCCGCCACTACCAAGGGAAGACAGGACGCGGTACTTACCGATGGTCTGACCGCGGAAGAACATGGAGGGTGAGGCGAGTATAGCAGGCGAATGAACCGTATCGTTCACACTTCTCGGCTCTTGAGTTCTCGTCGCGACTCATCCGGACAATCTAGAGTCGAGTGCGCTCTTCTCTAGATTGTCAAGATGAGGAGCGCGTGTCTACACGCGGCGGCGGCTGCCGACCACGATGAGCGTGACGCCTGCGGCCGCGGCCACGATGCCAAGCACAGGCGGGAGGGGAATGCGTTCGTGCTTCTCGGTCCTGACTTCAAGGGGTCCGATGTCGATGGGCTTTTCGGTCTTCGTGTACGTGATAGCCCCTCGCGCAAGCGCTAACAGCCCGACGATCAACAGGACGATGCCGAACCAAACGAGTCCCTTCATCTGACACCTCGCACTGTGTCAGAGCATCTTTCATGCCTCATCTGCTCACCCGCTTGCCACTCTCGAGCTCTGCAGGCTGGCCGTGCGTCGTGGCGGAGTGAGCGTCCGCCAAGGAGTGATACAGCACAGCCAGTCCACGGTCCGGCCACGGCCGGACACTCCATCTACGCCGTGTTCGTGCCGCTCTATTTCCTACATGACATGTAAATCGTTGCCGAACGTTCCGTTTGCGCGTCCAGTCGAGCGTGGGAATTCGCGCCAATTGGCCGGTTGTTGTCGTGGAGAGTGGGCTGGCACAGGGAGTGCTACGGTTTCCTTTGGAAAGGCCGTTTGGTCGGCGGCTGAGCGGCGTGCTGGACGATGAGGTACCGCGCGTCAGCTTTTCGAGTCTCGACCGTCTGCGAGAAGCGCCATGTTGTGGACGCTCTTCGTCGTCCTTCTGGTGTTGTGGTTGCTGGGCGTTGTCAGCTCCTACACGCTGGGCGGGTTCATTCACCTGCTGCTCGTGTTGGCCGTCATCGCCGTGTTGGTTCAGCTGCTCTCGGGACGAAGGACGGTGTGAGCCGTCCGCGTGAGAGCAGGGAAGACACGTGGACGAAGCGCGCACCGCGCGACGTCCACAGGGAGGGTATCAATGGACTTCGAATACATGGAACAGGGAACAACGTCGTGGAGGGTTCCGGTCCTTCTGTTCGTCGCCGGCACGGCCATCGGGGCGGCCGCGGGGCTTGCGATGGCGCCAGCTACGGGCCGTGAAACGCGCGAGTTTCTGCGGCGGCGCAGCAGCGACTTCGCCCGGACGGTGTCCGAGCGGGCCGATCGCGTGTCGTCAGCCGTGAAGGCTGGTCGTGACCAGGCAGCCGCGATCTTCCGCGACACTGTCGACACGGCAGCCGAACAGGCTCGATCGACCTATCACAACGTGGCAAGCGTCGCGAGCAGCATGCCGTCCAGCTCGCGGTCGTCACACTCACCCTCCTAGCGAGGACGGCCTCGGATATTCGCCCCGGCCGCCCGTGGGCTTGCCTCCCAGCAACGGGCGCGGGGCATGTCCGCTTCGTGGTGCGCCGCGGCGAAGCCGTGAGGCAATAGAGCGACGCCGTGACGTGATAGGTGCGGGTTCTATAATCACGTCGAGTGCACGCACGGTCCTTTGCGCCCCACGCCAACGAACCCGGCGATCTCATAACGCTTGCCCCTGACGAAGCCGAACATCTCACGCGCGTTCTCCGACTCACGGCGGGCGATCCTGTCTCTGTCTTCAACGGTCGCGGCGGTGAATTCGAGTCGGTGATCGAGAGCGCGGCGCGCGGACGCGTTCGCGTGCGTGTCGGTTTACCGCGCGCGTCCGCTCCCGAAGCGCGCCTGGCGGTCTCGGTCGCACAGGCGGTGCTCAAAGGGGACAAGATGGACGCCGTTGTGCGCGACGCCACGATGATTGGCGTCACCGCGATTCACCCGATCGTCACGACGAGAACAGAGCTCTCGGTCGCCGCTCTCGAGCGCGGTCATCGTCGCGAACGCTGGGAGCGTGTGGCGATCGCCGCCACCAAGCAGTGCGGCCGGGCAATCGTTCCGCACATCGCCACTCCCATCGAGCTTCGCGCCTTCGGCAACGGCGCCGACCCCATGACGCGCGGTGCCGTGCTCATGCTGGTGGAACCCGGCGCCGCCGCGGGCGCCACAGCGCTTCGTGACCTCGATATCCCGACGCCGGAGGCTGCGACGCTGATCGTTGGCCCCGAAGGCGGGTGGACCTCCGAAGAGCTCGCGAGCGTCTCCGCGGGGACGCGACTGATCACGCTGGGTGGACGGACGCTTCGAGCAGACGCCATGGCGCTTGTCGCGATTGGCGCGCTCTTCACGAAATGGGGAGAGTATTAGGGCTTCGCGTATTGGTCGATGATTTTGCCGATCGCTCGACGGCACACGCGGCAGAAGCCGACGGGGTCGCGAGTGAACATGATGCAGTCGGTCTCTGGACGATACAGGCCTTTGGCTTCGTAGCCCGCTCCCTCGAACGCGCCAACCTTGCCCGAGTATTTCATCGACGAGAGAAACTTCGAGTCCCACGCCATTTGCTCCCTGAAATGCTTGTCGACCTCCGCTTCAGGCACCTTCTTCGCGAGCAACTCCCGTCGTCTCGCTTGCGCCTCTTTGCTCTTCACCTCGTACGGCTCCTTGTCCCATGGCGTCGGGAGCGGTGTGCCTGGATCAACCAGATCGCGCCACTTGAGCTGAGCGGGATCGTGCAGCGCGGTGATGTTGGGCTCCCATGGCTCGGGGTGCTCCGTGCCACCCGTTTCATACGCGACGTCTGACGTGTAGTACTCGTCAGCGAGCCCCGCGAAGTGATGGCCAAACTCGTGCACGAAGACGTACTCGGCAAACCCGGTATCAACCGACGTCGTGGCCTGGTCGTTGAAGATGCCACCGCCACCGTACTGCTTCTCATTCGCCAGAATCTCGACGAACTCGTACGGCGCGGACGCGGCCGCATCGCGGAATGCGCGGTTGTCGAGCGTCAGCAGATAGCGTTCCGAGTCGAAGATGTTGTACTCGGCCGAGATTGGGGTGCGACGGAAAGATCCCACGTGTGGCCGATTCACGCCCGATTGCGGCGACACGAGATCCAGACCTCGTACGTTGAACTCGCTTCGCCGGCTCTTGAAGGGCTCGACAGCGAAGAGCGCATCGACCAGCCGCTTGGCGTCGGCATGAAACTTCGGCATTTCCGCGGCGGTGTACCCTTCGCTGATCAAGAGAATGTCGACCTTCTGTGCCGCGGGACCGTTCTCAAACAGCGTCCAGACGGTTCCCGCCTTTGGCCCGTCAGCTCGATTGGCGAAGCGCGAATTGGGATCGACGACCGTCGACCAGAACTCATGAAAGCTGTTGTCGCGGTCGCGTTTCTTCAGCACGACCTGCACCGGCGCCTTCGGCCAGGGAAACCGCAGCGACTCGCTGAACGTACGGTGCATCCGATGGGCTTCTTCTGTCGTCTCCCATTCCCCGTACACCGAGGCAAACCCGCGTGAGTAGATGGTTCGGTTCGTCGCGCGATCGATGACCTCGAACAGATACTTACCAAGATTCAGATCGTCGACCAGTCGCGTACGGCTGCCGGGCCATGGGCCGTCGGCCACCACGCGATCGAGGGCAACGATCTCCTGCTCGAGTCCTCCGGAGTGAAAGTAGTCCACCCGCATGGTTCCCGTCGCGAAGTACGTGTCGAAAGTCGATTGCTGCGTTGAAGGAGCGGCAGCGAACACGACGACGGCGGCAAGAACGATCGAAGCTCTTCTCATGTTCCAAGTGTAGAGTACGCTACCTCGTGGCGCGCCAACGAGGCTGACGCGTCGTTCCGCACGGCCGTCGTGGCGCCCGGCCAACGACCTCTAGCGCCAGCTCATTGGACGGCGCGACGCAGCAACGCCAACACAACTGCTCTTTGGAATGAGGGCAGAATCGAAAGTTGGATCTACGCCTCGGACGCGATGGAGACGGAACGCGCGGCGGGCTGATCCTCGGTCTCCGTCGAGCGGAAGAAGGCAGCGAACAGGACAAGTACCACTGCGGCTCCAGCAGCGGGGATGAGCCAGATGCGATCCCAGGCATGCCCACCACCGGTGCTGAACGCATCGACGACCCGGCCGGATGCCCAGGAGCCGATGAACATGCCGACGCCGAGCGTCACGAAGGCAATCAGGCCTTGCGCGGCTGCGCGCAGATCGGCCGGCGCGCGGCGGTCCACGTAGATTTGTCCGGTGACGAAGAAGAAGTCATAGCAGATACCGTGGAGGAGGATGCCGCCGTAGAGCATCCAGACGAGTGAGCTCGCGTTTCCGTACGCAAACAGCAGATAGCGCGTCGTCCACGCGGCCATGCCGACCAGCAGCATGTATTTGACGCCGAGCCTCCTGAAGAACCACGGCATGACCAGCATGAACCCGATCTCGGACATCTGGCCAAGCGTCATCTTGCCGGCGGCGTTGTTGACCTGAAGCTCGTTGAGGAACAGGTTCGCAAACGCGTAATAGAACTGCAGCGGGATGCAGACGAGGAACGAGCCGAGCACGAAGACGGCAAACGACCGTTCGCGTACCAGCTTGAGCGCCTCGAGTCCCAGCACGTCTGACAACGTCGCCCGGCCTCCACCTTTGGGCGGCGTGTGTGGCAGCACGAGGCAGAACAGGCCCAGCGCGATTGAGCCCCCGGCCGCAATTCGCATGGGCACCGCCGTCGCCTCGAGACCGAGCGTGCCGATCACGAGGCCCGCGACGATCCAGCCTATCGTCCCGAGCACACGAATGGACGGGAACTCGCTACCTGGATTCTGCATCTGACGAAACGAGATCGAGTTGCTCAGCGCAAGCGTTGGCATGTAGCACAACGCGTAGCCGAGCAGCACAGCATAGAAGGGGCCGAACGCACGCAACGTTGAGGCGTAGAAGAGAATCGCCCCGCCAATAAGGTGCAGCGCAGCGAGGATGCGCTCGGTCGCAAGGAAGCGGTCGGCCACCATGCCGACGAAGAAGGGCGAGATCATCGCGGCCAGCGCCGTGGTTCCCGCGACGAGCCCGATCTGTTCGCCAGAGAAGCCGAGCGTTTGTCCCAGCCAGGTGCCCAACGTCACCGACCATGCGCCCCAGACGAAGTACTGCAGGAACATGAGCGCCGAGAGCTTCACTCGAACGACGGGAGGCATCATGATGTCGCTCCAATCTCCGGCCGCACGTGCACGGACGTCCACACGCCGCCACGTCGATGACTCTCGAGAATGGCATCCACGAGGCACGCAGCGCGGTGACCGTCCTCGAACGTGGGGAAGGACACGCGCGCGCCCGTCCCGAAGCTCCCGTCCCTGATGCAGGTATAGACGTCGTGTATCAGGTTGCGAAACGCGTCGCTCCAGGCCTCCTGGTGGCCGCCTGGCAGATGGGCGTACGGTCGTGCCTCTGGTCCGAGCAGCGAAGGGTCCTTCAACAGGACGTGATTGGCTGTGTGCCGCCTGCCGATCCACAGCTCGTTCTGTCGCTCCTGATGCCAGCGGAGCGATCCCTTCTGGCCGTTTACTTCGAACCAGAGATCGTTCTTGTGCCCGGCGCACACCTGGCCGACGGTCAGGCTCCCCTTGGCACCGCTGTCGAAGCGCACGAGCACCGTGGCGAGATCTTCAACCCGGATCGCGACAGGCTCGCGCTGGCTCTCGCCCGCAACCGAAAACGCTTCGCTCGATGCCAACGGCTTCAGCCGAGTCTTCACGACGGTCGCGAGATCCGCCAGCACCTCCGTAATCCGTCGTCCGGTGACATGCTGGACGAGGTCGCACCAGTGTGTCCCGATGTCGCCAATCGCGGAGCTGGGCCCACCTTTCTCGGGCTCGAGCCTCCACGAGAAATCGGTCGGCTCGATCAGCCAATCCTGCAGATAGCTGCCGTGCACGAAATGCAACGGCCCAAGCTCGCCCGCGGCAATCATCGCGCGCGCCTGTTGGACGAGCGGGTTTCCGCGGTAGTTGTACGTCACGGCGTGGACGACGCCTGCGCGCGTGGCGGCGTCGAGGAGTGCACGCGTATCGGCGGCCGTGATCGCGAGCGGCTTGTCGGAGATCACGTGCTTGCGATGCGCGAGCGCCGCCATGATCACTGGAACGTGCAGGTAGTTGGGCGTCGTGTTGTGCACGACGTGAACATCGGGGTCACGCGCGAGCGCTTCGTAGCTGCCATACGCTTTCGGCACGCCGAGCGCGTCTGCCTTCCGCCGCGCCGACGCCTCGGAGCTGCCCGCAACGGCAACCACGTCCGCAAAGCCCAATCGTCTGACGGCATCGATGTGGTGTGCGCCGACGAAACCAGGGCCCACGAGCCCCATGCCGATGCGCCCGGGGTGATCGTGACTCATGCCAGCGCCTGCTTCGCGAATCCGTAGCACGTCTTGACTTCGTCGACAACACCGGCCGTGCCCCGATGCTCGTACTCGACGTACGCACGAATCGGCCACTTCTCGCGTTTCAGCAATTGCAGGACGTCCCTGATCGGCGTGTCACCCATGCCCCATGGAACGTTGTCGCCCTGGTTCTTCTTCCGGTCTTTGATGTGGAGGTTCGTGACGTTGGCGTGATGCTCCTTCAGATACGCCACCGCATCGTAGTTGGCAGCGGTGAAGTGCCCGATGTCCAGGTTGACCTTGAAGTACTTCGAGAGCGTCATCGCCGCATCGAAGCTCTCGGGCCTGGCAAACTCATTGGGGTCGGCAGTGTTCGAGTGATTGTGCATGGCGACGACCGTGCGATGCTTGTCAGCAAAAGGCGCGATCTTCTTCGCGGACTCGAGCGTGGCAGACGCGGTGATGATCTCCGCGCCGAGCGCCTTCGCCATCTCGAAGCCGCGATCGATCTCCTCGTCCGTAAACCGGACATCAGGGCTGTAGTTGAAGGCCCAGACCCTGATTCCCGCCGCTTCGAACGTCTTGCGAATGCCGCGGAAATGATCGAGCGGTGTCTCCACACGCCACTGCCTCAACGCTTCGCGTGCTTTCTGCGTCTCTTCGGGAGGTGCCCCACGCCCCAGGCCAGACGTCGGCTCGATGTGCGGCGCAAACAGCTCGCACTCCGTGAATCCACACTCAGTCATTGCCGTGATGAGCGGCTCCACGAGATCAGCGCCCGCCGCGCGAGGCAACGCCCGGAAGGAATACGTCTGCACGCCGAGACGAACGCCGCGAACCGTTTGTGCCTGGGCGAACGGCGGCAGCGCCAGGCTCGAGAGCGTCAGCAGTCCGAATTCACGGCGAGTAAACATGATTGCTCCTGTTGGCACCTTCGCACCCTCGCACTAGTACAGGCCAAATGCATAAAGCGCGTCCCCGGCAGCCACCAGCACGTGCTGTTTTCCGTCGACCAGGTAGGTCTCCGGCGCGTTGCTGACGTTCCCGATGCGCGAATGCCAGAGCGGCTTCCCGGTTGCCGGATCGAACGCGACGAAATTGCCCGACACATCGCCGCCAAAGAGAAGGCGGCCGGCTGTGACGAGCAGCCCTGGGCCTCCCCGTCCATCACTGGTCGCGCTCGCGAACTTGTGTTTCCAGACGGTCTTGCCCGTCTTGTAGTCGATTGCCGTGATGTAGCTACCCACACCACCGACGCCGACCTCGTCTTTGCCGCCCAAACCCATCGCGCCGCGTGGATCGAGCTCGGTCAGGTAGTACATCGCATAGTTCTCGGCGGTCGGCACATAGAGCAGGCCCGTGTCCGGACTGAACGCCTGCGGCGGCCAATTCGTCGCACCGCCATTGTTCGACGAGACGAGCGATCCGCCGACGTGATGATCCTTGGCCGGGTCACGCACGGGCTGGCCCTTCGGGTTCAAGCCCTTCGCCCAATTCACCGTATCCGAGAACGTGCTCGTAACGAGTCGCTCACCGGTCAGCCGATCGATCGTGAAGTAATAGCCGTTGCGGCTCGCCGTGACGACAAGCTTGCGTGCGCGGCCGTTGATCGTGCCGTCCACGAGCACGGGCGTTTGCGCGGAGTCCCAATCGTGCATCTCGTGGGGAGAGGTCTGGTAGTACCACGCCATCTTTCCCGTATCCACGTGCACCGCCACGATCGCGCACGTGTACAGGTTGTCGCCTTCGCCGCGCGGCGCCGACATGTACGCGGGCGTGGGATTGCCGGTGCCGAAGATGTAGAGACGTGTCTCAGAATCGTATGCGCCCGGTAGCCACGGGTGCCCGCCCCCATTGCGAGCCGCATCGAGGTTCTTCCACGTCTCGAGCCCCGGATCGCCAGGGTTCACAGGCACGGTATGGAACTTCCACTGCAGATCGCCCGACTCCGGCTCGAAGGATTGCAGGAATCCCGGAGAATCGAGATCGTTGCCGGAGCCGACGATGACGTGGTGGCCGATGACGACTGGGGCAGAGGTCAGAAAGTACTGCTGATTGAAGTTGGCGATCTCTTTGTGCCACCGCTCCGCCCCGGTTCTCGCGTCGAGAGACACGAGGTAATCGTCGGGCGTGACGAAGAACAGGAAGTTCCTCCACAGGGCCACACCGCGATTGCCGATATGCGTGCCCCCTCGCGTGCGCCAGAAGTATCGCCAGAGCAGATGGCCATCGTGCGCGTCGAGCGCCCAGACGTTGTCCGGGGCGGTCACATACAGCACGCCGTTCACCGAGAGGATCGCGCCCTTGACCGTCGTGGCCCCGACGAACTCGTTGTCACCCACGCCGCCAACGATCGTCTCCGGCGGCCGAGGCCCGAATGCCGGCGCCGCCATTGGCCCGGCCGGTCCGGCCGTCAGACGTGCCGTCCACGCGAGCGACAGGTTCTTCACATTCGATTGGTTGATCTCCTTCAGCGCACTGTAGCGTCGGCCTGTGTAATCGCCCGCATACGTGAGCCACGAGTCGGAGAGCGGCTTGAGGATATCGGCTGGGTCGAGTCCGCCCTGCTGTGCAGTCACCGCAGCAGATGCGGCGACCAGCATCAGCCACAGGAGCCGGCGTCTCATTTCAGCGTTACCAGGAAGGCCGTGACGTTGTGGATATCCGCATCGCGATACTTCCGCAGCAGATCCCTGTGCGGTTGAAGCGGATCTTTGACGTCGACCTTCATGTCATTGGCAATTCGAAACGATCGACGTGCTCCGTCCGCGGTCTTGAGTGCGACGACGAAGTCGTCGATGCGCTCGAGCTCGCCCTCGACCTTCTGGCCCGTGGCCAATGTGACCGTGACGCTCGGCGGCCGCGCCTTCACGGGCGCCGGGCCGCCGCGCCCGACCGTGCTCCCCGGCATCAACCATCCTTGTTGCAGCGTGCGCGGATCGGGAACCCGCATGGCGAGGCCCTGCAGATCGCCGGTTGCCGAATGGCACGAGGCGCATGTTTCGTTGAAGAACGCTTCTCCGGCTCGCGCATCGCCGACCACGATCGAGGGCGGCCGCTCACGGGAGGCATCATAGCCGTTCACGCGGAACGTGTGCAGGAAGGCGGCGATGTCGGCGATCTGATCGTTGGTCATCGCGAACTTCGGCATGCCCTGATCGGCGCGACCGTTCTGCACGACCGGTGCGATGCGCTCGCCGTTCTGATCGTCGAGCACCAGAGAGGATCGGAGGAGACTCGGTCCTCCGTCACCGCCGCGCGTATCCGCGCCATGACAGAAGGCGCAGTTGGTGCTGTAGATGCTCTTGCCGCGCTCGATAGCCGCGGGATCCCCAGGTTCACGTACTGGGTACGCGCCAATACCCGCGCCGCCAATGCGGCCGCGGCCCGCCGGCGCGGGAGGTTGTTGCGCGCTGAGAGTGACGGACGCCAGCACCACGATCGCTATCGATGCGATCCGCATCTCTGAATTCCAGCTCTCAACCCTCGCCCCGTTGCACCCGCCTTCGCCGCTCCGCGGCTTCGGCGCGGCAAGCCCTCGCACCTTCGCACCTTCGCACCTTCGCACCCTCGCCCGTGCCCCTCGCTATTGCCCGCTGCCTGTCGCTTGCGGCATCGTCAGCCACGGTCGAAGCATCGTGGTCCACATCTGGTACCCGGCTGGCGAGAGGTGCAGGCCGTCTTCGACGAAGAGCTCGCGACGAGGCTTCTCATCCCAGCCCAGCATGAACGTGTCGAAGTCGATGAAGGCCAGGCGGTCATCGCGTTCGCAATACGCGCGGATGATGGCATTGGCTGCGCGCATGCGATCGATTTGCGTCCACCGCAACAGGCTGGGCTTGATCGCGATGATCAGGATCCGCGTCTGGGGACGCTTTGCATGGACGGCGCGCGTGAACCGCTCGAACTGGACGGCCACCTCCTCAGACGTCACACCACCGCCAATGTCGTTGTCTCCCGAATAGACCACGACGAGCCTCGGCTCGTAGGGCGTCACGATGCGATCGACATAGCGCGCGGCGTCCGAGAGCTCCGAGCCGCCGAAGCCGCGATTGATGATCTTGATGTCGGGGAAATACGTCGCCGTGTCCCAGCGGCGGATCGTGGAGCTGCCGACGAAGACGATCTGCCCCTTGGGGGGAGGGTTGAGCTTGTCGCCCGCCTCGAATGCCGCGATGTCCTTTTCCCAACGGTCAGCCGCGGGCTGCGCCGCGGCCGGCGCGGCCAACAGCAGCGCCAGAGCAAGAAAAGTGGGGGTGCGCATGCGCGAAAGGGTAACATCAAACTCGCCTAGGGCCGGTCGTCGATATCTATGCGTTATCTCGTCACCGCGCGCGTCAAAACGGGCCGCAAACCGGCACTCGATCGAGCGATTGCCGATGGCACGCTCGGGGCAGGCTCCATTGCGGGCGACGAATACCTGCACAACATGGACGAGGCGCGCGCGCTGCCAGACGGCCGTGTGAAGTGGGTCGAGACCTGTTACTGCGCAACGCCGCTGGCCGAAGAGCAGCCGTATTGGGAGGAGTACTTCGACCTGCTGAGCGTCAAGGACGCGCACGCGCGAAGTCAGTGCCGACATGAGAACGGCACCGAATACTGGGCATGCTCGGGTTGCGATTGCACGAAGAAGCTCGAGGCCTGGCTCGAGCGGCAGGGGAGACCATTCAGGTCCGGCTAAAGCCGGACACTACAGGTTAACCGCGCTTGAAGACCCGCCTGACATCCAGCCCGAACTCGGGGTTCGACCGAGGTCCCGAAATCTTGATCGGCACCCTGGATCCACCGCCAGGCCTTCTGAAGAATGGTTGAGCGAGGCGCGCCAGGAACGACTTGAACCCGCTGGTCATATCCGCCAGCGTCGCGTCGACGAGAAGGTCTCCCTTGAAGTCGAGCATCTCGTCACGCAGATTGAAGGTTCCGGCCAACTGCACTTCAGCGCCTGGGACGCTGAACGTCAATTGCTGGAGATCCAACACCGCATCACGCATCACGAAGCGTCCTTTGAGGTTCGAGACGACGCTCGATCCAGGCGCTGCCGGGTCGGCCTTTTCCCTGCCGCGCGCGCGCAGGCTGAGCGTCACGATCTTTCGCTGCACATCGATGTTGGTGAAGCGTGCTTGTGCGAGGCTGAACTGCCCGTTGAGTGTCAACCGTTCGATGACGTCTTCCTCACCCGCCGGAAGCAGGAACGTTGTCGTCATCTGCATGCGTCCGGTGAGCGGCGCCTTCGCGGCCTTGACCGCGAGCCGCAGCAGGTCTTCGATACGGGCGTCTTTGATGCGGATGTCCATCGCCACGCGGCGACCTTTGATGTCGCGGTCTCGGATCACCGCCCCCGACGCGAGGATCGTCGACTCGGCCAAACGGGCTTCCACGCTGTCGAGCCATGTGTCTCCGTTGGTGCCGTCGACGATCGCCTTGAACTTCGTGGAAAGCGGCACCGGCTGACCCGCGAGGTCGATGGAAAAGTCTGGCGTCTCCGTTTGCCCATCGACTTCGATGCGTTCGAGCGTGCCTCTATACCGACCGACCGATGACAGGATTCCGGAAATGCCGGGAATGTCGTCCAGGTTCGCTTTCTTGAACGCGTATTCACCGCTGATCGGCGTCAATGAGGGCGCCTCGGTGCGCCACGGACCAAACGTGCCGCTGGTCTCGACAAGCCCGCGCGGGATCGCGTTGGTGACGCCGGCATGGAATCTCGAGCCTTCAGGCAGGCCGAAGCCAAGCATCACGACATCGTGAATCTCGAAGACGTGTGGCAGCTTGTCCGGCTTTCGAGTGGCGATCTCAAGTCGCGCGTTGCGGGAGACGATTTCATCGATCAGGATCGGCGACCGATCGCCGCGTGGGGCTCTCGCTGTGAGGTCCAACGACTGGACCGCAGGCCTCAAGCCGCCTGGCGGCAGGTAAATATTCGTCGTGTCGACTTTCACGGTGCTCAGGTGAAACTGGCGTCCGACCAACCCGAGCAGCGGAGCGCTGGCTTCGAAGGAGTCGATGCTGATCAACGGCGGCACATCGGGCAGCTCGCGCAGGCGAATCGTCAGCCCCGTTCCAGAGAGCGTTGGCTGTGGATAGACCGAGACCTGGACAGACGTCGCCTCGGCGCGGCCATCGAACCGCGCATTGAGCGAGTCGAGAAGCCGTTCGCGCACCTGTGTCGGGCGGACCTCCCAGGCGAACCACGATCCGGCGCCGATGATGGCGACGAGGCACAAGGCGAGAATGAGTCGTCGGGTCATCGAAGTGCAAAGTGTAAAGTGGAAAGTGGGAAGTCAGTTACCACGTTTTCACGTTCTGGGTCTCTGGTTCCGGAGACAGCAAGGGGCAGTCCAGTTTACGGGTAGCGGTGTCTAAACGGTCGAGGCATGCGACCCGCTCGACGCGTTGCACTCGTCATCCTCGTCGTATCGGCCGTCGGCGGATGCGGAACGCGCCGGCCGCAGGCGGCAAGGACGCCCGCGCCGGTCGAGGTGCCTCCATCCAGAGACATCGAGGCGCTCATCGAGCGCGGATGTTTCACGTGCCTCGAGCAGGCGTTAGCCCTCGCCGACGCGCGGCGGCTGTCCCAGCTCGCCTTCGAGGTCTCGTCGCTCCTGACGCTTCGCGCGACCGAGTTGGGAATGCCGGCCGATACGTGGATGGCGCGGGCGAAGGCCCTGGCTGCAGACGATTCGACGAGGACGCTCTACCTGGAGATGATCGCGGCCGTTCCTCGGGACCCGCTCAGTGGCGTGCGCGACGATCGACTCATCGAGAACACCATCCGCAGCCGTGCCCGCGCGTTGATGCCGGTGTGGCGAGACGCACTTGCCGGGGGCGCGGGTTCCACAGTGTTTCGACGCTATCTCGCTATCGCGCTGACCTGCTCGACCGATCCTCCGCTGGAGCGGGATCGCCGCGCATCCGAGCTCATCGCTGATCTGCCAACCGTGCCGCTGCTTCGGTATCGCGTCGGCCTCTGCAGCGGCTTCCAGGCGTCACATCTCAGGGCGATTCAGAGTGACGATCCTGAATTCGTCGATGCCGATTACGCCTTGGGGCGATACGCACTCGAGAACCCCGAAGCGCCAGACCAGGACGAGGTGCTGCGACGATTCCAATCCGCCGCTGCCGCATTTCCCGCGTCCACGGCCATCCTGACGTCGATTGCCAATGTCTACCAGATGTGGGAAGACTGGGCTCCCGCACTCAATGCCTTCGACGCCGTACTGGCGCTGCTGCCGACGCATCCCGATGCACAACTGGGTCGCGTGATCAGTCTCTCTCACCTCGAGCGCCATCAGGAGGCGATCGAGGCCGCCAGCACGCTGATCAACGGAGGACGCTGGTTTCTCGGCCAGGCGTTCTATTGGCGCGCATGGAATCACTTCAACATCGGCAACAACCCGGGCGCGCGGGCCGATGCCGATCGCACGCGCTCGCTCATGGTGAATGCCGCAGTCTTTGTGCTCTCAGGCATGATCGAGTGGCGCTTCACGCATCTCGAGCCGGCGGAGACCGAATTCCAGGAAGCGATCACGATGGACTTCGGGCAGTGCGAAGCCGCGTACTATCTCGGCGCGGTACGCTCCCAACGATCCAAAGTGCCCGAGGCGATCGCTGCCATGAATCAAGCGCGCCAGTGCTACGACCTGGCGATTGCCGTCCGCCGGAAAGCGATCGAAGGGCTGAACGCTCGTCCGGGCACGCCGCAATCTCGAGCGCGCGAAGTCGCCCGCCACGAACGCGCGATCGCCGCCGCCGAACGGCGCAGGACGGAAGCGATGAGCGCGATCGAGAAGTTACAGAACGCGCTCAAGTAGCTTCGGTGTGCCCGCGGCACGGCGCCTCTCTCATCCGCACTGACCAACGCCAATGTCTCGGGAGAGTACGCACTCACGCCGAGGGCATGCCGCCTGACGGTCGCGACTCGCATGCCGGGAAATTGTCTGCGCTCACGCTCTCCCGCTGCCCGCGCGTCTATGTCCCTAACTCGTGGCGACATGTGACAGGCGGCACGAAACGTCAGAAGTAACTCGACACAACCAGAACGCATTGACGGAAGACGCGCGGATGAATCGCTGCGCCAATTTCCAACTGTCGCTGGCGTCGGCATGCTCGTACGCGTCCGCCACGCGGCATGCCCTCGGCGTGAGTGCGTGTGTCGCGAGCGTCGCGGGCATACCGAATGGCAGCGGCCGTACGGAGCACGCCGTGCCGAGATCCGGAAAGGAGCGAAGCGATTCCTCGCCGCGAGTTCGTTCTGCGTGATCCGAGACGTCGGGATCAGCAACGACGGTGCATGCCGCGACGGTAGGCGATCGAATCGGGTACTACTCGCGGCGGATGCGGCAGGGCGTGAGCGACAGCGAGCTTTCCCGGCGTGCGGAGTCGGCCGCCGACGTTCGGTATGCCCGCGACACGCGTCACACATCTTCTGCGCGGCATGCGAGTCGCGACCGCCACGGGGTATGCCATCGGCGTGAATGCGTTGGTGCGTTCGTCAGCGCCCCACGAACACTTCGATGTCTCCGATCACTTCGCCAGCGGCAACGCCGATGTGGCCATTAGGAATCTGCCGTCCCTGTCGCATCACACGCGTGATCCGCAATCCTGGAGGCAGGCCGCGCAACTCGAAGTCGTACTCGCCGAGCGCGTGCTCGAGGCGGAACCGTCCGTCAGGACCGATCATGCTCTCTGGCGCCGGATAGAGCGGCGAGACATGGACGAGCGTCTGTTTGAGGGCGAGCGTCTTGGGTCGTGAGGACACAGGGACGTCGGTCTCGTACACGAGACGACCTTCAATCGCGCCCGGCCTGACCAGTGTGAGACGCACGTCATCGACATCGCCGATGGTGACGTTGGTGGATGCGATGCCCGCCAGCGGTCCGCGATCGGAATCGGCCCGTGCCACAAGTACGAGTGTGCCTTCCGGGACGCCGGTAATCGTGAACAGCCCACCGGGGTCCGAGACAATCCATAGACCAGACCGCTGTGCCGCCACGCTCGTGTACTCGATCGCGACGTTCTCGACGGTGACATCGTCAGGCCAAAAGATGCGACCCGAGATCGCGAAGCGCTGCGGCGGGGTCAGCCACACGTCGATCCCCTCGACCGCGACGCCTTCGAGCAGCGTCACCGCGATGGCGCGTTCGACCTCGGTGACACCTGGATACAGTGTGGGCGCAAACGATGGACGACTCGAGGCCGGCGCTTCGGGCGCGCGGCGCTCAGCGTCTGCAAGCCTGCGAGCGGGATCGCTGGAGGGAATCGGCTGCGCGACGACAAGATAGTTGCCAGCCGGCAGGTCGGTGATTTCGTAGCGCCCGTCCCACGCACTCGTCGTCCGTGTTTCCGGCAGTACGGTGTAGCCGGACTCACGGCGGATCGCCGCGAATACATGAACGTCTGGAGCGGGGATGCCGTCTGGCTCGGCGACTCGCCCGGCGATGCTGCCGGCGCGTCGCACGGGTACATCGCGGTCAGCGATCTCCTGGCCGCTGCCCACAGTCAGTTCGAAGCCAGAGTCAATCCGCGCCGACACTGTGCGCCCTGTCGAGCCAACGGTGCCGGTGAGGATGACGGACCTGTTTGTATAGCCAGGCTTCGACGCCGCGAGTCGATACCGTCCTGGCGCGATCTGATCGAACCTGAAGCTGCCTTGTCGATCGCTCTTCGTGATGAGCGGGTCGATGTGCGTCCCCCCGGTCTCGACGCGTGAGAGCGTGACCGTCGCATCGGCAACGACGCCACCGTAGTTCGAGACCACGTGGCCGGCGACCGAACCGCTCACGTCCTGCGATGCCACAGGCGCCTGCTGCGTGGCCGTGGTGCCAGCCACGAGTAACGAAATCAGCCCCAGGGCGAGAAACGCTCGACGAGACATGCGCCCTCCCGATCGATTCGGATGATAGGAAATTGTAAACGCCTCCGACCTCATACAATCGATGCACATGGGTGGGTGGATGAAGGCCGGCGCGATTGCCCTCGCCGTGGCGTGCGGCGTGATGCCGATGAGCCCGACGTTCGTGGAGCGGTGGTACTCCACGCGTGTGTATCCGCCGCTGCAGGCAGTGCTCACGCCGCTGTCCAACCTCGTTCCATTCGCGCTGTTCGATTTCCTGACGATCGGGGCCGCCGTCTTTGCGCTCGTTGTATTGGCACGCAGCATTCGGCGGGCGCGCCTGGAGAGGCGATGGTCGATCCTCTTCGGAACGATACTCACCCTCGGCGCCGCGGCCGCTGTGGTGTACCTCGTGTTTCTCGCGTGTTGGGGCTTCAACTATCGGCGGGTATCGATGTCCCAGCGGCTCGTGCTGAACCAGCAGACACCAACTTCCGAGGCAGCGGTATCGCTTGGGCTGCAGGCCATCGAGCAGATGAACGCGCTCTATGAACCGGCACACGCGGCTACCATCCTGCCGCCATGGCTCGACCCACAGCTCCGGGACGCCTTCGGCCGCGCACAAGGCTTCCTGAGCGACGCGAAGCCCGCCGTGCCGGGTCGCTTGAAGTCGACGATATACGGTCCTTACTTCAGGTGGACGAGCGTCGACGGGATGGTGAATCCGTTTGCGCTCGAAGTGATCGCCAATCCCGATCTGCTCTCCGTCGAACGGCCATTCGTCGCGGCTCACGAGTGGGCGCACCTCGCCGGGTACGCCGATGAATCCGAAGCGAACTTCGTGGGATGGCTCACGTGTGTACGGGCCAGCCCTGCGGCGCAATACAGCGGCTGGCTCTATCTCTATTGGCAGTTGAACAGCGAGGTCGCGGCGACGGATCGCGCACGGTTCACGGCGGAGCTCGCGTCAGGACCGCGGCGCGACATCGACGCGATCGTTGAGCGCGTGCGTCGTGGGGAGTGGCCGCTGCTGCGTCGGTCCAGTTGGGTGATGTACGACCAGTACCTCAAGGCCAATCGCGTAGACGCCGGCGTGCGCAGCTACGGGCTGGTGGTAACGCTCATCCTCCGTGCGCGTTTCGAGGATGGGTGGAAACCGGTGAGACGATTCTAGGGCAACGCTCACACTCGAATGACCCGGCCTGCGGCGGCGCGTCGTAAGCGATCGGCGATTGCGATGCCGAGGCCGTCGGCGTCGGTGAAGTTCCGAACGAAGATCTGGTCGACACCAGTGGCATCGAGCTCTCGAAGCGCCGCGTAGAGCCGCGACGCGATCGCAGCCGTGTTGCGCTCGGAGCCGAGATACCGGATCTCGACGCGCGTCCCTCCGGGTCCGCTGATGCCGCCGACGACGTCGCGATCTTCGTCGGCGGCGATAATGCCGATAGAGTCGCCGACCGCCAGCGAGACAGCCGCATCGCGCAAGAGGCGCCCGATGGCCTCGCGGGGCTCGCCTTCATAGAGCGTCAACAACGCACGCGGCGAGTAGTGTTTCGCCAACAGGCCTGGCGACGGCATCGCACGATCCTCGCGATCGAGAGTCCCGACCTCCACGTCAGGCAGGAACTCGCGAAGCATCGCGAGCGTGATCGCGCCTGGTCGAAGCACAATGGGTCTGTCTCGAGAGAGGTCGATCACGGTGGACTCCAGCCCGACCGAGGTCGGACCGCCATCGACAATCAGGTCGATCCGGCCGTCGAGATCGTCGATGACGTGTGCCGCGCGCGTGGGGCTCGGTCGCGAAAACAGATTCGCGCTCGGGGCCGCGATGGGAATGCCCACGGCACGCAGCAACGCCCGCGCGACGGGGTGGGCAGGTACGCGAACCGCCACGGTGGCGAGTCCCGCGGTGACGTCGTCGGGGACAATCGGCGAGCGTGGCAGCACGAGCGTCAAGGGGCCCGGCCAAAAACGGGCGGCAAGCGTACGCCCCACATCAGGGACGTCCGATACGAGCGCGTCGACGTGCTGCGCTGAACTGACATGCACGATCAGAGGATCGTTGGGCGGCCGCTCCTTGGCCTCGAAGAGTCGTCGGACCGCGACTGCGTTGAGCGCATGGACGCCCAGGCCATAGACGGTCTCTGTCGGAAACGCCACCAGACCACCGTCCTTCAACACAGCCGCTGCGCGTCGAATCGACGCCGGGTCTGGACGATCTGGATCGACCTGTAGGATGTCCGTCATGCTGCCTACATCGTAGACGCACCTCGGCTGCGTCGGATCATGGACCGCGCGGCGACTCGGCCGGTCGCCCAACTCCACCGCGAGGTACCCAACGTGGAGTGAGCTCGCGAAGTCGCCCATCCTGATGACCTATCGAAACATGCCGGGACCAACAGGGGATCTTGCGCGCAGGATGGCATGGGGAAGCGATGAGCCGCTGCCAGGATGGCGCATTCACTTCGTCACTGACGGGGACAGCCACGCCCTTTTCGCTCTTCGATGCTCGCGACGCGTGTCGCGTCACCTACGCGTCAGACGACACCCGTGTCGTCCTCGAGGCGCGTCCCATCGGCAATCAGGGAGTTCGGATCGTGCCGCTCGACTCATCGCAATAGCTTCTATAAGATGCCCGCTTCATGTTCGAGGCGGCCGAAGTCGGGCGAAAACTCTCGAAGGAGCAATACAAGACGCAGCTGCCAGTGGTGCGCGCCGAATTGCTCGCCGTGCAGCAGCAGCTGCACGGCGCTCATTTTCCCGTGATCGTCCTCTTTGCCGGCGTTGACGCCGCCGGCAAGAGCGAGACGGCCAGCCTGCTGAACGAGTGGATGGATCCGCGCTGGATCGTCACGCGCGGCTACATGGATCCGTCGGATGAGGATCTCGAGCGTCCGCGCCTGTGGCGCTACTGGCGTGACTTGCCGCCGCACGGCCGGATCGCGCTGTTCCTGAGCGCCTGGTATTCATCCCCGATCCGAGACCGCGTCGCCCGTCGGACGACCACGTCAGAGTTCGATGTATTGCTCGACGAGATTGCCGCGTTCGAGCGCGCGCTGACCGATGACGGCGCGGTCGTCTTGAAATTCTGGATGCACCTGGGGAAAGCGGCTCAGAAGAAGCGCTTCAAGGCCTTCGAAAAGGATCCGTTGCGCCGGTGGCGCGTGACGAAGCAGTCGTGGAAGCACTGGCACATGTTCGATCGCTTCGTCGCCGCGGCCGATCGCGCGATCCGCAAGACCAGCACGGAGCAGGCTCCGTGGCACATCGTCGAAGGCGAAGACGAGCGGTACCGCAGCATTGTCGTAGGGACGGCGCTGCGAGACGGGATCCGACGGGCGCTGGAGCGCGCATCGGCCACGACGCGTGCAACGACAACGCGACGCAAGACGTCGCGCGCCGCGAGCGGGTCCGGATCGACGCTCGAAAAGATCGAGCGCACGTTCAACGTCCTCGACGAGCTCGACATGCGTCAAAGGCTCGACCCGAGGACGTTCGACACGGCGCTCGAGAAGGAGCAGGGCAGGCTGAACCTGCTGCAACGAAAAGCCAGCGCCCAGGGCATCTCGACCATCGTCGTCTTCGAGGGTTGGGATGCGGCGGGGAAGGGCGGAGCCATTCGGCGGGTGACGGGAGCGCTCGACGCGAGAGACTATCAAGTGATTGCGATCGGTCCGCCGACCGATGAGGAGCGCGTCAGGCATTACTTGTGGCGTTTCTGGCGGCATTTATCGCGCGCGGGTCGTATCACGGTGTTCGATCGGAGCTGGTATGGACGCGTCCTCGTCGAGCGCGTCGAGGGCTTCGCGACCGAACGGGAGTATCGACGAGCGTTCGGCGAGATCGAGCATTTCGAGGAGCAATTGGTCGCGGATGGGATCCTGCTGGTGAAGTTCTGGATCCACATCACGAAAGATGAGCAGCTCAAGCGCTTTCGCGAGCGTCGCCGTACCGCGCACAAGCGGTGGAAGATTACCGAGGATGATTGGCGAAACCGCGCGCGCTGGGCCGATTACGTGATTGCGGTCGACGAGATGGTTGCGCGGACGAGCACGCAGGTCGCGCCGTGGGTGCTCGTCGAAGGCAACGACAAGAACTTCGCGCGCATCAAGGTCCTGAAGACGCTCGCCGATGGCCTCGAGCGGCGCATCAAATCGTAGATACAGGGCCGCCTTTATGCGGCCCTAGAGCGGGAGGCGCAGCGTCGCGCGTACGCCGCGCTCGTTCCCCCGGTTTTCGAGCGCAAGCGAGCCGCCGTGTCCTTCCGCGATTTGGCGACTCAGGACCAGCCCAATTCCCGAGCCGCCGGCTTTCGTCGTGAAGAACGGCACGAACAGGTTGCCGGTGCTCTGTAGGCCTGGACCCTCGTCCTCGATTCGTACTTCGAGTGTGTGATCCGACGAGGTCCAACTTGCCGACACGCCGCCTCCGGTTTCGAGCGCCGCGTCGACCGCATTGCGCACGAGGTTGATGAGCAACTGCTCGAGTTGATCGGCGTCGGCGGTCACGGTGAGATCCTCTTCTGCGCCGATGCTGATCGGCAGCCGCAGCTCGAGGGCGACGACGCGGCGCATCAGCGCGCCGAACGCCACGGGCTTGCGCACCGGCGCCGGCAGTCGGGCCAGGCGTGCGTACGCGCTCGTGAATCGGCTCAACGCATCGGCACGCGAGGCGATCACCGCGAGGCCGCGCTGCATGTCGTCGCGCCAGTCGTCGGGCGGTGTCTCCTGTCCGAGGAGCGACTCGAGGCTGCCCGCGATCGATTTGATGGGTGCAAGCGAGTTGTTCAACTCGTGCCCGATGACGCGAATGAGCCGCCTCCATGCGAGACGCTCCTGCTCACGCAGCGGCTGGCTCAAGTCCGAGAGGACGAAGAGCTCGTGCGGTGAGCCGCCCTGCCAGAACTTGGTACGGCGGATCTCGAAGCGGCCCACGCCGCCGGGGAAGCTCAAATCCTGAATCGTCGACGGGCTGCCGAGCGCGTCGTGCAAGCCGAGGTCATCGGCGAGCCGGCCGACGAGGTTCGTGCCTTCGCGGCCCAGTAGGCGCTCGCCGTATCGGTTGACGAGCACGAGACGCTGCTCGCTGTCGAACGCGAAGATCGCGACGTCGATCTCCGCCATCACCGCACGCAGGAGCACGGTGGCCTCCTGCGCCCCGAGACGTTGACTCCGCAGTGTCTCGGCGAGCGTGTTCACTTCGAGCATGACTTGCCCGAGCGCGTCGTTCGGTCTCGCGCCGCGTGCGCGAATCGAGAAGTCGTCTTCACGCAGTGCGGCGAGCAGATTCGAGACCGTCTGCAGAGGACGAACGATCCGGTCGCGCAGCGCGAAGGCGACGCCGAGCCACAGGCCCAGGAGGACCACGGCGAGCGTGCCACGCGCAAGCCACGAATACTGACCGATCCACAGCAGGACCAGCGATGCGACGACGGCCGGGAGCCCCGCCGCGAGCGCCAGCAGCGTGACTTTCCGGTCGTATGTCAGCATGCGTTGTAGAGGCGGGTCTTCAGGCCCGCCTACGATGGACGGTACCGCTCCAAACGACGGTAGAGCGCCGAGCGGCTCAAGCCGAGCGCCTTCGCGGCGTGGCTCACATTGCCGTAGCGAGCCATGGCCTTGCGAATCAGGAAGCCCTCGACGTCCTCGAGGCTCATCTCCTCGAGATGCGCGGCGCCGTCCATGCCGCTCGAGGCGCGCAAGCCGAGATCGCCGAGGTGGATGACGTTGCCTTGCGCCATCAGCACTGCGCGCTCGACGGCGTGATCGAGCTCGCGAACGTTGCCGGGCCAGGGATGATCGATCAGCGCCTGGAGAGCGGCGGGGTCGAAGCCGGTCATGGCTTTTCGATATCGCTGCGCGTGCGCGCCGAGAAAATGCTTCGCGATCCTCGGGATGTCATCGCGCCGCTCCCGCAGCGCCGGCAGACGAATCTCGATCGTGTTCAGGCGGAAGAGCAGGTCCTGACGGAAGCGTCCGGCGTTGACTTCGGCATTCAGGTCGGCATTGGTCGCCGAGATCAGCCGCACATCGGCCTTTCGCGTGCGCGACGATCCGAGCCGCTCGAACTCGCCGGTCTCGAGCACGCGCAGGAGCTTCTGCTGTTGGCTGAGCGGCACGTTCGCTATTTCGTCGAGGAACAACGTGCTGCCATCGGCGAGCTCGAAGCGGCCAACACGGTCCTGTTTGGCGTCGGTGAACGCGCCTTTCACGTGGCCGAAGAGCTCACTCTCGAAGACGCCTTCGGAGACGCCGCCGGCATTAATCGTGACCATGGGCCGGTTGGTGCGCGACGACACGCTATGCAGCGCCTGCGCGACGACGCCCTTGCCGGTGCCGTTCTCGCCGGTAATGAGTACGTTGGCGTCAGATGGGCCGACGCGCGCGATGATCTGCAACACGGGCTGCATGGCTTGCGAGTCGGCAATGAGGAGCGGACCGCCATCGCTTTGCGTGGTGCGCGACTGCGCCTCGAGCCTGGTGGCGCGGCGCAGTGCGCGACCGAGCTCCGTCTGCGTGCGCACGATGGCCTTGAGGCGCTCGTTGTCCCAGGGCTTCTCGATGAAATCACGCGCTCCACGGCGCATGGCTTCGACCGCGACGTTGACCGACCCCCACGCCGTCATCACGACCACGGGCAGCATTTCATCGGCCGAGTGAATGCGCGTCAACAGATCGAGGCCTTCCTGACCCGACGTCGTGTCGCGCGCGTAGTTCAAGTCGATCAGAACCACGTCGTAGTCGCGTTGCTCGAGTGCCTTGAGCGCCGCAGCCGGCGACTCGACGGTGTCGATCTGATAGCCCTCGCCTTTGAGTAAGAGACGGAGTGCTTCCAGGACGTCGCGCTGATCGTCGGCGATGAGGAGTCGTGTGGCGGGTGTGGACACGGTCGGGTTTCCTATGTGGATTTCGGAAACGTGTGTGTTCACGCTTCTGGCTTCTCCGTGCTCCGTTCCTGTTCACGTTCGAGGCCCGGTGTTCGCTTCGGCGAACCTGCCCGCCTCCGCGCGACGCGCTCTGGCGAGGTCCCGCCGAAGCCTTGGCGACGCGGAAACACGAACCGAGAAGGGA
>Ga0114129_10000808_pt1 | contig 40249 bp, 45 predicted proteins | sample RhiMetdeltSRZDD1_FD_80071 | JGI IMG/M metagenome (GOLD analysis project Ga0114129, IMG submission 80071) | Populus rhizosphere microbial communities from Tennessee, USA - Rhizosphere MetaG P. deltoides SRZDD1 (version 2) (version 2) | ecosystem: Host-associated > Plants > Roots > Rhizosphere >...
AATTGACTGTAACCGGGTTCTTTGCTCCGGCAGTGATCGTCCTGCTCCTGCAGCACGTCTCCATAACTTTTGCATCCCTATCCATTGTTCGAGAAACGCGCTCGGGAATCATGGAATTGTTCAGAGTAGCTCCAATCAAAGCCTTTGAAACTTTAGCGGGGAAATATCTTAGTTATCTGTTCTTTGAAATAATACTTGCGGGCGTTATTACGGCTCTAGCCGTCCGGTTACTACGGATTCCCATTTTAGGCAGTTTGCAAGACTATGCTTTAGCCGTGGTGGTCCTGCTTTTTACATCCCTTGGGGTGGGTTTTCTCATCTCGTTGATCTCGCAAACCGACACCCAGGCCGTTCAATATTCGATGCTATTAATGCTGGCGAGCATTTTCTTTAGTGGGTTTTTTCTGGACCTGCGCTTGATGAAGGCACCAATCACACTTCTTGCATGGTCATTACCGGCCACGTACGGTATTCGAATGTTGCAAGACATTATGTTGCGAGGAGCTTCAGTACCTCTGCTGATATTTCTGGGAATTGCGGCCATAGGAATAGTGCTCTTCCTGATCAACTGGATGCTCTTAAGAAAAACAATGGAAAGTTAATACTCCTGAAAGTAATATGCGGTTCTTTTCACCAAATCATGGATCCGATTCACCAAGAGCCTGTTTTTGGGATTAGGACGAATTTGTAAACGTCCGCTCACTCACAATTTCGTCTCCTCCCCCAAGTGGCGGAGACAGATACTCCCCAGACGCAGGATGTGTCTGGGGAGTTTGTGTTGTACTATGAGTCTATGACCCGCGTATATCTAGCCGATGCTTTAACAGAGGAACGTTCAGCTCTGCGTCTCATGTTGTTAGACCTCAACATGGAATTGGCAGGAGAAGCCGCTGACTGGGTGACTGCTCTAGCGCAAGCACCAGTAAGTTTTACAGATCTGTTGTTGATTGATTGGGAGTTGCTCCCCCGCACTTCGCCCACTGCAGCACTGGAGGAACTCCGCAGAGCTTGTCCGGCCGCGCTGGTCATCGTTCTCATCAGCCATTTGGACGCCCGTCAGCAAGCCGCCCTCTCTTCGGGCGCGGATGCCTTTATTAGTAAGGGTGAAACGCCTGAACGCGTGTCTGAACGTTTGCGTGCTGTTGCCGCGAGCGTTCGTACTTGATGATGCCACCTGGCTGATTAAGAGGCTTGAAATCCGGCGCAGTATGCTGTCCCGAGCGCCGGCGTAAATTGGGACAGCTTTTCCAAATGATCCAAAGGAGGATCCATGAACAAAGATGTATTCGAGGGCAAGTGGAAACAGGTGCGAGGCGAAGCGAAGGTTTGGTGGGGCAAGCTTACCGATGATGACCTGGACAAGGTAGCCGGTCAGTTCGATGTCTTTGTTGGCCTGCTCCAAGAGAAATATGGCTATTCCCGCGAGCACGCCGAAGAAGAGATCGAAAAGCAGATGAACGAGTATGAAACCAAGCTCAAGCAGAGTATGCCCAACTCGTAGCCTGGCCGAGTCAGCCAGACCCTGCCAATCTCAAAAGAGCAGGGGCAAAGTGCAAGAACCAATCCACGGGCAACTGCCTAGTGGAAACATTCAAAAGGAGAAGAACAAATGAACCTCATCATATATCTTATTGCTGGAGCGATCGTCGGTTATGTAGCCAGCCGGATCATGAGCACGAATTCACAACAGGGCTTGCTGCTCGATATCGTGGTAGGCGTTGTGGGCTCGTTCCTCGCCGGTTACTTTATCAGCCCATTATTGGGCGTCGGCACGATCAACGATGCCATCACCCTCCCCACCCTTCTGGTAAGCCTGTTGGGAGCCGTCGTTCTGCTGGCGATCTATAAGGCAGTCGCCCGCCGCTAATCGCGGAAGCACTGCTAGTTTATTCGTTTTGGTCAAAGCTTACAAAGTAGATGAGCAGGGGTGTCACCACCCCTGCTCTTGATAACATGCAGCGCATCCCGCGCCGCGAGGGTGCTCCTCCCCCTTATTCTTCAATCAGGATCATTCTCAGAAAGGGAAATCAACATGTCAAACGAAAGAATGACAGAAGTTAAATCGGTACAACAGGAACCTGAACGCGAACAACGCATCTTCACTTTTAAGATTACCCAGTTGATCTGGCTGTTCCTGGGCATCCTCGAAGCCCTCATCGCGCTCCGCATCGGGCTAAAACTGATCGGCGCCAACCCGGAGAGCCCCATTGTAGCCTTGATCTATGGACTGACCTTCCTGTTCCTGTTCCCGTTTGAAGGGATGGTTGCAACACCCTCAGCGGGCAGCATGGTGCTGGAACTGTCCTCCCTCTTTGCCATGGTGGTCTATGCCCTGATCGCCTGGGCTGTGGAAAGAACAGTCTGGGTACTTTTTTACCGCCCGCGTGGTCCTGTAGTAGGCACTACGCAGACGACGACCAGCGAGCGCCATATCAATCCATAAACATGGGAGGTCAGGAATGGACAGTTCCTTTCGTGAACAAGGGTCCGACACACAGAAAGCCCCAAGGAGCTTTTTAGCGAGCCTACGGATCTTTGCCAGCCTCATCAATTGGCTGGCAGGCCTTATCAGGTTGACGGAAGAAGAGCAGGAGGAGGCAGGTATTTATCTTGATCGCCCCGGAGGCGAATAAATATCGGCAAGCCTGCGAAGAACACACAGACCGCAGCTAGCGGTCATAAGTAGTTACCAAGGAGAAACATATGATCCACGAAAATCAAGAATATCGATACCCCACAAATAATGTAGCAGGCGTTTTGACCGGCATGGTGATCGGCGGACTTGCCGGCGCCGTGACGATGCTGTTGCTGGCGCCGCAATCTGGAAAAGACACCAGAAAACAGATCCAGGACAAAAGCATCGAACTGCGCGACCGGACGACTGAATTAGTGGAAGATACAATGGCGCAGGTACGCACGAAGGCGAACAAACTCGCAGTGGATCTAAAAGACCGCGGCCAGGACATTGCCGTGACGCAATTGGACCACGTATCGGAAGCGGCGCAAGCCGGGAAAAAGGCAATCCAAAGTTCCTGAACCCGGCCCGGAGAAGCCTCTACAAGCGATCGAATAGAACTATGGGTTTCTTCCATTACAGCCGGATTGCTCATGTTCACGGGGCCGTCTGCGTCCATGGCGATGGGCAGTTAGATCCAGTGTCACCCGGAATATCCGACCGGGTGACATCAGGTCCACTCAAAAGAAGATTCCCTTGCTTTATTTGATCATTCTGGTCCTGACCGTATACTGGCTGCTTAGTTTCTTCGGTAAATCCATCGTTCCTGGCATCCCGCCCACAGCTGGATTCATCGACATGCTCTCCGCCGTGATTGTTGCCCTGATTATTATGAAATTCCTGTCGCAATAAGGCAGCCACCCTTTCGAACTTTTAGGGATCGTCGAAAAATTCAGCGAAACGATACTTTCTTGACCTCTTACCAATTGCAGATATCCGGACCAGTGAACTTGAGGAGTAAACATGTTAGCAACAGAAATACCCAGAACAACTCCTGATACTTTTTCCAGGTGCGAAGAACGCGGTCACCTGATCGATCACGGAAAAAGCCTCAGTCCAGGCCAAAAAACGGATGCAGCTATGAAAGCATCCATTGACCGTGCCCTCGGGAGCGATGATCTGTTAAGGGCGATAGAATCTTACGGAATTGTTGTCCACGTCAGAAACGGGGTCGTCTATTTGAGTGGCCACATCGTGAATGTAGCGAGCCAGAGCCGAATTCAAAACGCCATGGGAGCCATATCCGGCATCCTGGCAGTTCAAAACAATCTCGTTCTGGACGACAGACTCACCCTCGAAGTCGCCGGATCTTTAGGAGAGTTGGAGCACACCTATAACTGCAAGTTTTTTACAGGTGCTTCGCATGGGGTGGTCTCTCTCAACGGGATTGTGAGCGATGAAAATGTGAAATCGCTGGCAGAGAAGCGTGTGGCTCGTAACCCAAACGTGCGCGGTGTGATCAATAATATACACGTCTCAGGCTCCGAACTGGAGGCGCCAGAGCAACCATTCCTGCAACCCACAATCGGGGCAAACATCTATTTCCTTGATGGAATCTCCGGAGTTGTCAACCAGGTAATCATTAACCCGAACAATCGGCGCGTAGTTGCTATGATTGTCCGGGCACAATTTGCAAACCAACGGCAGAAACTTAACTCCCTGAACAATGGGAAAGCCCATTCTCCAGAACGCCTCGTCGTTCTTCCCATGGATGTAGTTCGTTATATGACTAACATCTCAGGATTTCTACACATCAACAGCGGCGAGAGCAACCGCTATATGGATTTCGATTCCGCTCACTTTTCAGCACCAAAAAATGGTTGGAAGGCTCCTTATCCTTATTGTCCTGATGACGTGCTATTCCCCATGGAAAAACTGAAGCTGGAGTATCAGGTTTTGGAACAGCTTCCCCGCGTTCCGTTTGTTGTCAGGTGGGAAGAACAGCCACTGGATGCCGAACTCCTCGACAATGACAGCCTGGGTGGATAGTCATGAAAAATAAATCATTTGACGATGGGCTAACTTATTTTTTCAGTCAACGAATCCATGGCAGGGATTTATCGAACAACATGCCTGAATGGGCAGAGCCTGAGTCCGAATGGGAAAGCTCGGAGAGCGCAATTGAAGATGAAGACATCCTGCGCTGGGCGGATGACGGCGGACAAGTGTCGGACCTTGGACCAAGTCAAACCCGAACGCAAGGCGGGAACGGGCAAACGAATGATGTGTGACAGAGGAAAAGGAATTGCAACAGGAAGGTTCCTCAAGCCATGACCAAAAAACCGCGTGTATCTTAACCTCTCAGGAGCAGTTCGATAGCGATGGCAGTTAATCCAGTTTCTCAACCGTACAATTGGACCTTCCGTCGCGTCGTGTGGGCGACTCTCGTGCTCATTTCTGTCATCCTTGGCTTCTGGCTTCTCTATCGCTTCAATCAAGTCATTTTCACCTTATTTATTGCGATCGTGATAGGAACGGTCATTAGACCAGCCGTAGCCTGGTTGAACCGACGCGGGCTGCCTCAGACGGCAGGGGTTATTCTTGTCTACATCCTGATATTCCTCCTGCTCACAGGCTTCCTGTTGTTGTTATTTCCGCTAATCAGCCAGCAAGGGGCAACAATTGCTGCCGTAATGCCGGACTACTATCAAAACCTCCGCCAGTGGGTGGTCAATCATCCCAACCCATTTCTTGCGAGTTTAAGCGAGTTCCTTCCAGCTGCGCTGCCTACCCTGCGTAACCTGAGGCCAGCACAACAGACAGACCAGGAGATGGTGGCTTCCGCCGGGCAAGTTGCGGGTTACGTAACCGCGTTGGCCAGGGGTATCTTTACAGCCATAATGGTTCTGGCACTCGCTTTTTATTGGACCCTGGAGGGGCCCAGAATCGTCAAGTCTTTTCTACTGTTGATTCCGCAAACTCAGCGTGAGACCATCAGTGACCTTATTTCAGCCATGGAAGACAAGGTTGGCCTCTATATGGTCGGACAAGCTTTCCTTTGCATGGTCATAGGAATCCTGGCGCTGATTTCCTACCTGCTGATTGGTTTACCTAATGCTCTAGTGCTGGCGCTGATCGCGGGCGTGCTGGAAGCTGTGCCGATGATCGGACCGCTGCTTGGCGCTGTCCCTGCCGCGCTGGTGGCCCTATCCATTGGGCCTGACAAGCTGATCTGGGTGATCATCGCGACAGTCGTTATTCAGCAGCTGGAAAACAGCCTGCTGGTGCCTCGCATTATGAAGAAAGCGGTGGGGGTCAATCCTTTCGTCACCTTACTGGCGCTTTTTGCGTTTAGCACGTTGTTTGGCCTGGCCGGAGCACTGATGGCGATTCCCATGGCGGCTATGATTCAGCTGGCGCTCAATCATTTCGTCTTTAAACAAGCGACAGTCGAACTGGAAGTCTCTGAAGGACGTGACTCCTCCAGCCGTCTTCGTTATGAAGCGCAGGATTTAATCCAGGATCTGCGCAAGCAGGCGCGACTGAAGAAAAGAGGCGCAGATCGAACGATCGAGCAGATCGAACAGGTAATGGATGAGATTGAAACGATCACCACGAACCTGGACGCGCTGCTTGCCAAAGCCAATAAGGCTGATGCAGAATGACGAGACAGTTAGTGATCATCGGGACTGCAGTCATGACCACCTTACTCGCCCTGGTGGCGTTGTGGCAATTTCGTATTGTCGTCATTTACGTTTTGATCTCGCTTGTGCTGGCGGCGACAATCCGTCCGATCGCCAGGAGCGAATCAAGACGCAACTTTGTAACACGCCTGCTGCTGATTTTGCTCTACGCGGTCAGCATCGGTATTTTCGGTATATTAATCTTCCTTGTCGGCAGATTATTGATCGGTGATCTTCAGGAATTAGCCCAAACGATATCGGAAGAGAGTACCTGGGTGTTGCCTGCCTGGCTGGAAGGCAGCTTGTTTCAACAGGCACTAGATCGATGGATGCCAGCACCCGATAAGCTCTTTGAGGCAATCACCAGCCAACGCCAGCTGATATTAGCCGCCATCCTTGGCCTTACCCAGGGTATGGGCGGCATCGTGAGTGGCTTTTTCGTCATTCTGTTCCTGAGCATTTATTGGGGTATCAATCAAAATCATTTTGAGCGCCTGTGGCTCTCACTGCTTCCGTCGGAACAGCGCACGCATGCACGGGATATCTGGCGGACGCTCGAGCAGGAACTCGGCGCGTACACCCGCAGTGAAATCATCCAGAGTATCCTGGCCGTTTTGTTATTAGGCACTGGCTATTGGCTGCTTGGATCACAATATCCGGCACTGCTGGCAGTGGTCGGCGCGGTAGCCTGGCTGGTACCCGTCGTGGGCGCGATCCTGGCGGTCATCCTGCCACTGCTCCTGGGACTGTTGAACGGCGCCCAGCTTAGCCTTTTTACAGTGCTTTATACGCTCATTGTTTTGATTGCTTTGCAAGTCTGGCTTGAGCCACGTCTTTTTAGACGCAGATGGAATAATCCTATTCTGACCCTGGTCATACTCCTCGCCTTAGCAGATGCCTTTGGTCTGCTGGGAATTATTCTCGCGCCGCCCGTGGCAGTAGTTTGTCAAATTCTTTGGAATCTGCTCGCTAGTGACCGCCTGACTCCAGATCCAGCTGCTCAGATTTCAGATCTACAAGAAAGACAGGCACGCCTGCGCCTTGTCATAGAGGGGATGGAAGGACCGCCTCCACCCTTGATACTCAGCAGTATGGAACGGCTCACTGGTCTGATTGATAAAGCGGAGCCCATTTTGCAGAAGGCACTGCCCCCTGCACCACTGGATCTGTTCGACGCATCCCAGCCTCTCAATAACCAAGACACGGCATCCAGACAGACAAAGCCCTGAATATACATACAGCGCTATCGCCTACTTCCTTTGGGTATATGCGAACAGTTCGTATTTGAGTGTTTACGTGCTCCAATGAGAATCTCTCCATTCTCCCGGAAACAACAGCAGGAGGAACTGGCAAATGAACGCTCCCCCAAGTGGCGGAGACAAACACTCCCCGGCTGGTGGATGCGGCTGGAGGGTGTTTGTTGTACTATGAGATTAGACCAAATCTATATCCACTGGTCCATTACAAGAGACCAATCATGCAATTGAGTCTGTTCTCAGCTTACTGGAGATAAAAGATGTTTATCGATGAAATTCGCCAAAAAATCATGAACTGGCAAGAAAAACGCCGGGACGATCAACTCATGAAGTTCAATCGCGTGCATGAACGGTCCATAAGTATCCTTCAAAAACGTTATGGATATACCAGAGAGAAAGCCACATCTGAGCTGATCAAGCATTATTCGAAGGCCTGGCTCGGATGAAACGATCGATTTCAAGGAAGAAGGAAAAGCGCAATGAATAAAAGAGTTGGTTTATGGCTCGACCGCAACAAGGCTGTCATTGTTAGTATTGCCAACAATATCGAGGCGAGGAGAATAATCACTTCGGATATGGAGCATTATGTCCTTTACTCCACCATTGTCCCAGGCGATGGCTCCCCGGAGAATATACGCGACCGGCGTTTCTGGAACCATCTCGGCGAATATTATGCCAAGATCGTCGAGCATATTCGTGACGCGACCGAGATCCAGATTTTCGGACCAGAAGTGGCCAAATACGAACTCGAAAAGCACCTTGAGAAGGAAGGACTGGCGATCCATATCGTTAGCATCGAAGATGCCGAAAAAATGACAGACCTTCAGGTAGGCATAAAAGTCCAGAAGCGTTTCCCACAGCGGTCTCGATTTGATCTTTCCTATTCTTAACCATAACTCTGAAGGAGATTCCGGATGAATGTGAATCTCGAAGGTTTCAAATTTTCGGGAAAGCCGAACCAAGAAGTCCAATTTGTAACTCAATGATTTCAAAAACAAGGAGAAATAATGGGACGCAAAGGTGTCAGTAAACGCAAGCCTAAGAAAACCAATTCGGGTTCAAAAGACAACAATAATCATGGCTCATCCAGCGCCCGCCGGGGCGAAAGCCCGTCAACTGTGCAGTCACTTGTAAATGCCAGAGAGGCCCCTCTGGACCGCGGCGGTACCAATCCTTCCGCGGGATCGAGTAAGAAAAACCGAAAAGGAAGGTAAGCAATAGCAGAAGAGAAGAAAAGACAATGAAACTTAATTTAATCTTTATCGTTATGGAACTGCTCACCTTACTGGCTTATCCGATCGTATTTGTGCACGGCAGACTACGCCGGTTTTCAAAATCAAAAGAAAGGATCCCTGTGTCGAATTTATCAATGATTGTTCCGGTTACAACAGACTAATGACACAGGGGAAAATCATGAACATGCAAAAGAAAGGGTATGATGCGTACTCAAACTATTAATTTTCCAGACCAGCAAACACCTTGTGTTTTCCCTGCAGAGCGCTCGGATCTGGTGGGAGCTATCTCAGAATTGGGCCTGAAAGAACATTATCCAGTCATCGTACTGATCGGCGGTGAGGTGGATGAAAAACGGGTGGACATTACTCGACGGGCTATAGAAATGATTTCCAGGATCGCGGAAGACATGCACGCGGCCGTGATCTGCGGGGGTACAGACATGGGTGTGATGGCTGAAATTGGGCGGATACGGTCGCGGGAGAGTTACAAATTCCCATTGATCGGTGTGACACCTGAAGAACTGGTAACCTGGCCCGGAGGCCCGCCCGAGGGAAAGTTTTTATGGTGGGGGAAACAGCGCTGGCAATTGGAATCTCATTATTCGCATTTTATCCTTGTGCCCGGCGAACAGTTTGGCGATGAGTCTCCGTGGGTTGTCGATACGGCCACCCTATTATCCAAAGACCACCAGTCCGTGACGATCTTGATCAACGGTGGAGAGGTTTCGCGCAAGGATATCCAATTAAGTCTGGAGAAAGGCCGTCGCGTCCTTGTTCTGAGTCGCACAGGGCGTTTGGCAGATGAACTGGCAAGCCAGCCCACAAGGAACAACTTAATGATTGTACTCCCAGTCAATGCTGAGAAATCCATTGCGGAGGCTATCCAGGCAATTCTTTCGATGACCGAAGAGGGTTCGGTAAGCCCATTGACCATGGAAGAAAACGTAATCAGTGCGATGTAATTCAGAGCCAATGCTGAATATCTATAACGTCTGAATGTATTTTAACTATCAAACCAGGAGCAAGCTATGGAAAACCAAATCACATGCCCTCAATGCAAGAGGACGATAACGAACGACCCGGTGATTGACTCTGCCGCAAAGGGAGAAGATCACACCATGGGGTCGGGGTACGTCATTTGTGAGTGTGGTGAAAGGATCTCATTTTGGGCCATTACGGCCCAGTTGAGAGACCAGAAAAAGCCAGTTGTAAAAGTCCTGAATTGGTTTCGCAGCTTCTCCAAAAGTTGATGGCAGGAGAAGATACAGTCCCCGGCGAAAGACGAGACGGCATAAACCCCTCTTCTTATAGAAGCCGGCGAACAACAAAAGCTGGAGATGGTCGAAAACTCACTGCGCGATAATGCAAAAATCGTTATCACCGAGCACGGTATCAGCCCAACCTTGTTGCTGGGAAGTCTACCGGTGAATGTGTCGGCTGGGAATGGGAAAGCCGTCAGAGTAGTAAAGGACGAATAGCAAAAGGAGGCGAGGGTTACCACTTCCGTCGGGTGACCGGGCACGCATAGCGAATCACGCGCAGCTGTTCTGATACGACGACCTTGATTTATCGATAAAGGGTATGTTGTCGGCGCATACCTGCCTGAATAGGATGAAGACTGGAATCGGAAGACAACTGGAGTTGATACAATGGTAACAAAAACAAGCAATGGAAAAATCAATAAAACATCCAGAGGGATGCGCAGGCATGTGCGGCGGCAGAAACAAGAGTCCCGTAAAATGGGGGTCCCCATCAATGAATTGAAAAAGAAGGTCCGCACACTACAGAAACCCAAAGTCAAAAAAGAAGCGTAGCGATCTAGATAGCAATATGCGCAAAAACCATAAATAGGGATGGAACTTGCACAAGTACCCTATAAGGTTCCTGATAGGTGTACGAGCAGCGGATGCCCCGACTCACGAGTTGGAACCTAACTACAACAAAGGAGATCAAGATGACTCTCGTTCAAAAACCCATAAACGGTACAGAATATTATACGGATGACAATGTTTATTATACATTTCATCAAGTTAAGGATGCTAACGATACCTTATGGAGTTTCGCTTGTCTGGATTTAGCTATAACTAAAAAAACCGGTTTTAACTCGCAAGAAACCAAAAACATAACTGATCTGGCAGGAATAGGTCCACTTCATCCAACCAAGTTTCTTCTTTTACGAAATGGAAACGCTATTCCCGTTCCATATCTTAACGGCCGCTCTGATTTGCATCCAGATGACATAATATTGCGGTCCGCTGTCGATCCTGCTGTTTCCAAGACTACTATTCCGCCTGTTGCTAGCGTTGATCCCCTCTCTGTTTCAACAAAAAGCGTTGCGGATCGACTTGAAGAAATCGAGGATTTGCACAATAGGAAGCTCCTAACCGATCCGGAACACCAGGATAAACGCGCCAAAATTTTAGCTGAGCTCTGAACCGGATTTGGGTCGCCAAAGCTTTCTCCCTCTAATGATCAGTATTACTCTGGGAGATGAACGTCACGATACGAGGTCACCCAATTTTATTATTCAAAAGACTCTAATTGCGCAATCGTAGGGTCTCTTGGGTGTTGCAAAAGTGTTGCAATCAGAATAGACACATGGGAGGTATGAAACACATGCAACAGGGAGTAAAAAACCGAAACCCAAGAATCATACGTAGAGGTCCGGGGTTCGAGTCCCTGTGCGCCCACGATAACGAGCCTGATGGCTCGTTATTCTTTTGTTTCAACCTTCCCATCCGATAGCATGCCAGGCACAGGTTCGAGTCCTGTCAAGACCACAGAAACAGGCATTTTGCTTGAAAATAAGGCCAAAATGCCAAATCCACGGTGTGCTGCTGAACCTCAAAGAGCCTCCCTCGAAATCATGCTGGGGTTTCCCTGAATTCTCCAAGATCGACCAGCATAGATTTGTGGATTTCATTCAAAGCTAGGGCATGTTTATGGAATATTTTTCCGGCATCTGTGAATGAGATGCGGCGTTTACTGCGGTCAAACATTCGCACATCCGGGTCTTTGTCCAGCGCGAGGATTTGCTTGGAGAGCGAAGATTGCGAAATATATAGATCGTCGTGGTGCAGATGCGCCCAGGGAGCGAGCCGCCGACGTAATGAAAGGATGGCACTCCGCCAGGGAGAAGCAAAAAATAACCGGAAACGTTACCGGTGCCAAGGACAGCTTGGCAAACCCTTAAGATTTAACAATACCCTGCTGCATGAGCCACTGGAGCGATTCATAGATGGCTTGCAGGGAGGAATAACGCGGCTGATAATCCAGGAGGCGCCGGGCTTTGGCTATGCTGGCATTCGGGCTGTGCGCGATATGATCCCATGTCTGGGCGGCATGTTCCTCGGAAACTGTCTGGCGCCATTCCTCCCAGGGTAAGAACTTCAAGCGCGCGGGCTGTCCAAACCACGCAGCCACGCGTTCGGCATAACCGCGCAGGGTTAGGGCAGCAGGGGAAACTACATGAAAGGCTTCGCCCACGCTCAGGCTGTGATTTGCCATGGCCTGCATAAAGGACTGTGCCACATCGTCGGCGTGAACGTGATGCAGGGTTTCAAGCCCGAGATTTGGCAGCGACACCTGGTCCCCGCGCGCCAGGCGGGTAAACACCTCTGGGTCCAGGTTGCCCGCCGGATTGATCGGAATCCAGCCGGTCCCGACGATGTGCCCGGGCTGCAATACAGTGGCAGGAAAGCCATGCCGCCGGGCCTGGTCCAGCAGATAATCCTGGATCGCGGATTTTTGGATCCCATAATCCCCAAACGGCTGGCGCGGGGTGTCTTCTGTGGCAGGCACCTCGAGGCTGTGTCCCATGGACCAGATCGTGCCACAGTGCAGAAAATGCTGCACCTGCCCGCGCAGGCACTCCACGATATGCTGCGCGCTGGCCAGGGTAAAACAAATCATGTCAATCACAATATCCGGCTCGAGATCGCGCAGGCGCGGTCCGAACACGCCTTGCGCGTCTTCCTCCTCCCTGTTGGCATTCACCCGTTGCACGGCACGCCAGGCGCCGTGAGCCTGATAAGGCTCGCGTTGGGCGCGCGAGACGTTGATCACCTCATATCCCGCAGCGACAAGCCGCGGCACAAGGTACGTACCCACATGCCCACTACCACCAACAATCACTACACGCATGTTACTGCTCCTTTCGCTGCTCCTGTATCCATCAGAAATGTTCCATGAAAATTATGACGCTCTATAGTTCAAGCGAACCAATCAGATTCGGCTGGGAAAGAATCGTCTCATACACCGCTGCCACGCCTCCCATTGCCGCAGCATCGAAGCCCTGCTGCGCCAGCACAACTTTTGCGGCTTCTCGATTCCAGCGCAATGCGCGTTGTTCGAACTCCCTGATCGCCGCCGGCATCAGAAACTCACCGGCTAGGCTGAGGATACCACCGCAGACGACCAACTCCGGATTCAACGTATTCACCAACGAAGCAATGCCGATCCCCAAATCTCCTCCTATTTTTTCGAGCGCCGACCGCGCCACGGTGTCGCCAGCGCCCGCGGCGTCGACGATCATTGGTAGGGTCAATGGATCGGCACCGGCGTTTGTAAGCGGAAATAACATTCCCCTTTCTCCTTGCTCAAAACTACGTCGGATATGACCAAACAATGCCCGCTGGCTAACCTGGGTTTCCCAGCAGCCGTAATTCCCACAGCTGCAAAGCTCCCCGTTGCGCTCCATCGTCATATGTCCAATCTCAGCCCCCACACCCGTTACGCCGCTGAAGACCCGCCCGTCGTGCACAATGCCACCACCCAAGCCAACGCCTGCGCTGATATACAGCACTTCGTCATGGTCTTGCGCCACACCGAAATAATGTTCTCCCAGAGCAGCAATATTTGCTTCATTATCCACAATCACGGGAGCCTGCGGGAAGGCTTCCTGCAGATTATCTTCCTGACTCACGTCTTATCTCTTTTTCGATTGGCCGCTTGACTCATCACCGGTTGAATTCCTCAAAACCTAAACTGATACTTGCTCTCCTTGCGCCAATACGCCGGTATCCGCTCCAGCGGCGCGTTAGCCTTAAGAAGCTGGCCGCCCTGGAACTCCTGGCCGCTCCAGGCTTCCACCCAGGTCGTTCCGGTCGGCAGATACACCTCGCGCGAGACCGCGCCCTGCTCAGTCACCGGGGCCACCAGCAAATCGGGCCCAAGCATGAACTGGTCGGCAAGGTTGACGGCAGCCGCCTCAGTGGGGAAATCGTAGTAGAGCGGGCGCATCGGCGGCGTGCCCTGCTCGTGAGCCGCCAGGTTGAGCTTGCGCAGATAGGGCTTGAGTTTCTCGCGCAGGAAGAGCAAGTTGCGGATAATCTCGTAGTTTCGCTCACCAAAGGACCAGACCTCATTGTCCGCTCCGGAAGACTGCGCGCCATACAGCCCGTTGAGCGGCTGGCGCACACCGTGCAGGCGGAACAAAGGACAGAAGACACCGTACTGGAACCAGCGCACAATCAGCTCTTTGAAATAATCGGTTCGAATGTCGCCTTCCATGAATCCGCCTATATCCGTTGTCCACCAGGGGATGCCGCTCATGGCTATGTTCAGCCCGGCCGGGATCTGCGCGCGCAGCACCTCGAAGCGTGAGCGGATATCTCCTGACCAGACCGCCGCGCCATAGCGCTGGGTGCCGGCCCAGGCCGAACGGGAGAGATTGATGATCTCCTCCTGTCCCGCGGCTTGCATTCCATCGTAAAAACCCTTCTGGTGCAGCAGCGGGTAGATATTCATGACCTCCGGTCCTGTGCCCAGCGCAAAGCGGATGTTCTCCGAGTGCATGGGTACCAGCTCCGGCTCATCTGCATCCAACCAGAAGACGCGCACGCCGCAGTCGAGATAATTTTTCTTCACCCGCTGCCAGATGAATTCCCGAGCCTCGGGGTTGGTCGCATCGTAAAAGGCCACCATGGAAACCCCTTCGGGGGTCGTATCGGGAATGGCCATGTGGGCATGGACACCGTGGACAGTTTGTGCCAGCAACCCACGCTCGACCATTTCTCCAAACACCGGGTTGCTGGGATTGACCGTTGGCCAGATGGAAACCATTAGCTCCACGCCCATTTCCTTCAATTCTTTCATCATCCCTGCCGGGTCCGGCCAGTCGCGCGGATCCATAGCCCAATCGCCCATCATGTGCCAGTGAAAATAGTCCGAAACAATGACCGCCAATGGCAGCCCGCGCTGCTTGTACTCGCGTACCACGCTTAACAGCTCTTGCTGAGTGCGGTAGCGCAGCTTACACTGCCAGAACCCGAGGGCAAAATCGGGCAGCAGCGGTGGATGGCCGGTTACATCGATATATTTTTCAAGGATTTCTGCCGGGGTATCGCCGGCAACGATATAGTAATCGATGCCGCGGGTGGCTTCCATCACCCAGCGGGTCAAGTTGGTGCCCAGCTCGACGCGTCCGACCCCGGGGTTGTTCCATAGAAAACCGTAGCCCAGACTAGAGAGATAAAAGGGGATGCAGACTTCGGTGTTGCGCTGTTCCAGGTCGATCACCGCGCCTTTGTTATCCAGCAGTCCGTGCTGATGCTGACCCAAACCAAAGATATGCTCTCCTGGCTGGGAGCGGAAATGGGTATCGATTTTCGAAAGGTTGCTGCCCGCAAGTGGACGGTACCAGCGCGCGGGCGGCTTGTTGAAAATGGGCTCGGGCTCCTCCAAAAGGACAGCCCCCGACTGCGCATTCAAGAAGTGCAGTGTGCCGTCCGGCCAGATCTCAGCGCGTAGCTTGCCATTGGTTAAGATCCCCTTACCATCCTGGAAGACAACCACAGCATCTGGGGTGGCCGGGCTTTCGAGTAATGCCCCTGGGATCGCTGGGAAATCGGATAGGCTGGTAGCACGGACACGCGCGCCGTCCGGCCCCCATGGCTCGACTTTGAGAATCTCGCCATTCAAGCGCCAGAATAGAGTATGGTTGTCAGTGGATACATGGGTTTTCATAGGTCTATTCCTGATAAGCCTTAATCGGTAATACCTTTTCCCCTCTCAGATAAAGCGGCAAGCGCTTCAGCGGGGCATTGGCAGTGAGGGTCTGACCGCCCTTGTAGAGCACCGGTGCAACCAGAAAATCGGGGCCGAACACAAACTGGTCCTCTACCTTGTAGCTCCCCTCGTCTCGGGGGAAATCGAAGAACAGCGGGCACATGGGTGGGCTGCCTTTCTCGCTGGCGGCGCGCGCTTGCTCCATGATATAGGGTCGCAGCTGTTCACACGCAGACATCTGCATAAGAAGATCCTATCTATCCCTACCGGGCAAAGCAACCGAGGGGTCACGGTTCCAGCCTGGATTGGCGAAGGGGAGGACAGTAGCCCAGGGGCGCGGGTCTAGAAACTTAATAACGATACCTTCCCTGATTGAACCGGTGACTGATCAGCGACAAAATGATAATCAGCCCGTAAAAGAACTGGGTATAGTACCCGGTCAGCCCGGAGGCGATAATGCCGGTCTCGATAAAACCGACAATGAATGCGCCGATCACGCCGCCGACTACGGTCCCAACGCCACCCCAGGTGGGGGTTCCACCCACAAAGACCGCCGCCAGCACCGCGAGCAGGTAACCGTCACCGGTTGTGGGGTAGAAGGTGGAGTTGATCAGGGTGGAGAACACGCCCGCCACCGCGGCAGCGATGCCCATGTACACGTAAGCCATCGTCTTCACCCGTTCGACGTTGATGCCCATTTCCTTAGCACTATCGCGGTTATCGCCGATCACCGCGATTTGAGCTCCAAAGCGGTGGCGCGAGAAGAGCAACCAGCCGATCGCGGCGAACAAGGTGCCCCAGATCATCTGTACCGGAAAGCCGTTGATGTCGCCGATGAAAAAGTTGGAGAAGGGTGTGTCGCGCAGCTGCGTCACCGAAATGCCATAACCCTGGTTGCCGATATGGATCATCCCCCGTAGTAAGAAGTTCATGCCTAGAGTGGCTACTAATGAGGAGAGCCTTACCCGCGTCACCAGTAAACCATTGACCAACCCCGAAATGACGCCCACCAGCAACGCTGCGGCCACGCACAGGAAGGGGTTCCAGTTGGCGCGCGTCCCGGCGGCAAAGGCCCAGGCGCAGATGCCCACCACCGAGGGGAAGGAAAGGTCGATTTCCCCAGCAGTGACGATGAATACAAGCGGCACCACCAGGATGATCGAAATCGGCAGCGATACGAATACCGCGTTATAAATCTGCGGATTCGTGAAGAGCCTCGGGTTCGCCGCGGTAAAACACGCGATCAAAACGACGAAGAACACCAGCGCGCTGATCGGGCGGCGGTTGCCGCGAATAAACTTGGTGAGCGGCGAGTCGGACTGCCGGGAGGGCAAAACAACAGGCTGGGGAGCGTTTTCTGAAACTGACATAATATTCCTCTATCCTTCCACCTGGAATCAAGCGGCGTGCCCGCTGCGGGCGATATCCTGCAGGCTTTTCACCAGTTCGTTGGCAGTGATCTTTGTTTTGTCCGTTTCCAGGACAACCCTCCCGCGATCCAACACCACAAACCGGTCGGAGATGTCGTACGTGTGATAGATATTATGGCTGATGAACACAGCCGAAGCACCGCCTTCCTTCGCCTGCCGGACGAAGTGGAAGACTTTCTCTGACTCAGTCAGCGAAAGAGCCGTGGTCGGCTCGTCGAGGATGATCAATTTGGCTTTGAAATAGAGCGCGCGGGCAATCGCCACACCCTGACGCTCGCCGCCCGACAGGGTAAAAACCTGCGAATCCGCCGCGAATACCCGTGAGGTGAAGCCGATGCTGCGCATCAGCTCATTGGCTTCCTCATTCTCTTTCTTGAGATCCAGAAATCCCAGGAATCCTCCCCGCTCACGGCCCATGAAGATGTTGCGGGTTATGGTCTGCTGTTCGGCCAGTGCACGGTCCTGGTACACCGTCTCGATACCGTGCGCGCGGGCGATATTGACGTCCCATTTCTTCTGGGCCTGGTCGCGCACCAGGATCTCGCCTGAATCGGGGGCATGCACACCCGCAATGATCTTGATCAACGTCGATTTGCCAGCGCCGTTATCGCCGATCAACCCCAGGACTTCATGGTCATTCACCTGCATAGTGATATTGGCAAGGGCGGAAACGTTACCGAAGGATTTTGAAATATTCTCTAGTTTGATAATTGCTGATTCATTCATGGCGACCTCCAGAGGTATTCAGAAAAGTCCAGCAATAAGCTCCAATTATTTTTGATTATAGCGGGACTCGACTGGATCTCACACAGAAACCTGCCGCACCCCTACCCTCCTTCTCCTGGACAGCTGCGCAGACCCAGGAGAAGGAGCCCGGGCGTGAGGTTGTAAACTAACGGATTCCCTTTTCGGCCAAATCAGCTACCGCCTTGTAGTTATTGACGTCCACGAAGCCAGCGCCGGTGTCCAGGTTCATCGGGCCCATGCCGTATTTCAGCGTCATGCACAGGCTCAGGATCGGCATGTAGCCTTGCAGATAGGGTTGCTGGTCCGAGGTCAACTGGACGTAGCCGCGATTGAAGGCATCAATTACCTGCGGGCTGGTGTCATAACCGATGGCGATCAGATCCCCCGGCTTCTTCTTCATCGCGTCCCAGTAGGTGGGGACGGCGCCCAGCAGCTGTCCGCCGGGGAAAACCACGATCTTGAGGTCGGGGTCCTTCAATACCGCAGCGGTGATTTCACCGGTGCCCTGGTTCGGGTCGCTCGCCCATTCAGGCAGCGCCCTCAGGCGGGTAACGACCATGCCGGCGTCCTCGAAGGCTTTCGCCGTACCCTCTTCGCGCAGGAAGCGACCCGGATCACCCCAGGCGCCCAGCACCAGCGCGTGATCGCCGGTTTTGAAACCAAATTGCCGGATAGTTTTCTGGCCCAGCGCGTAGCCCTGCGGGGTAAGCTGAGCCCCGACATACCCGCCGCCGTACTTGGCGCGCACCTGGGGAACGTCCACATTCTGGTACATCATCATGATGCCGGCCGTCGAGGCTTGTTCAGCCAGGGGCATCACCGCGTCATCGCCAGCGTGTCCCATGAAGGCAATCCCGTCCGGCTTGGCCGCGATTGCTTCGCGCAGCTGGTTGGTCATTTTTTCCGTATTCCAGCCGGAGAAGACATAATCCACTTTGGGCCCCAGGTCAGCCTCGGCAGCTTTCGCACCTCGCAGCACGATCGAAGCAAATGTATCACCCTCATCACCACCTGCAAAGAAGCGGATGGTGACACCAGAGCACCACTTCCCTGACTCCGTTTGAGAGGCACCACTGGCAGATGGGTTTTGCGCCGCTGACGAGGTGGGTGCAGCTGGCGCGCAGGCGCTCAACATCAGCACCAGGGCAAGGAACAAAACGGCAAACTTGTACAGTTTCATTTGATTCTCCTTTTGAGTATCAGCCACAGATACGTGTGAATGCATCATCATTCCGAAACAGCGTTTGGGTAAGAGCGTCGGGGTATTCCTTTTTTCAACACACCTCCTGACCTTCCGTGAATGGGGGAGATCGCTTACTGCAATCGCTTTTAAGCCGCGCCGTGCTCTGGCATACTGTTGGTTGGGGAGCCAGGATCACATGCTGCGGCTCGTTCGCCTGGCCTTCCAGCTTTTTGATCAGAAACTGCGCCCGTACAATTCTCCGTCTTTTGGGAACACAAATTACACTCGACAAGCATACGATTTATGCTTGTTTGTCAAAAAGGATTAATTGTTTTACAAGACGAACGCAAAGACGATTCTGGTCTATTCTCTGCGGGAAGGGGCCGATGTACTGTTTTGCAACTCCAGCTTTGGTAGGATCAATACTTGCGTAGGACCCGAATTCTTGTTGTTCAATATGTCGATCAATATATTGGCGGCCTGACGGCCAATCTCATAGCCTTCCCAATGAATAGCGGTGAGTGGAGGAATGATTAGCTCGCTTCCTCCGCCCAAAGCGACCCCCAAAAGCGAATAATCTTCGGGGATGCGTTTTCCGATACTTTGTACAGCGTTGATTGCGCCAACCGCGATCGAATTATGCAGAACCATCATCGCGGTCATGTCCGGGTGCTGCTGAATGGCATCCCCTATGCAGGCACGACTATCTTCCACACTCAAATTCATCTCGTAATAAATTGGTTCAATGGAATAGCGCTTGATCGCCTGCTGAAATCCAAGCAAAGAACGGATCGATGGACCAAGACCCGCGGTTCGCCACGATTCGGGATAGGTGAAAAAGCCGATTTTTTTGTGTCCGAGATTCAGTAGATGATCATATGCCTCGATCACCGCGTTTTCAAAATCCAGATCAATGTAACTCAGATCCTGATTGTCCTGACAGCGCCCAATCATCACAAAGGGAAAATGTAATTTCCGTAGAGTCTCCACCCGCCAATCATCCACCTTTACCTGCATCAGGATGATTCCATCGGCAACGGAAGCGCGGCAAATATGGGTCAGCTTACGCGGGTCCAGATGGCCGGTAAAAAGAGTAAAGTGATAATTCGCTTGCGCCGCTTCTTCCCCGATCCCGCTCACAAAGCCCATTTCTACTCTCTCAGATATTAACTTCGGACTGGAGAACGGGAAATGAAGAGCAATGGAATGGGTTTTTCCAGAAGCCAGGTTTTGGGCCCCCTTATGCGGCACATAATTCATTTCCTCCGCAAGGCTTAGAATTTTTTCCCGAGTTGTTTCTGAGATCCCCTTTTCGCCGTTCACAGCCCGTGAAACGGTCTTGGGAGAAACACCGGCTCTTTTGGCTACATCGTCAAGCGTGACAGACATCGGCACCTCTGAGAAAACGGATAACTTGTCGCTCTGGAAAACCTTGCTGCAGATTGTGATACGTCAGCGCTGACGTCAGCGCTGTCTCTATCATAGGATAATCTAGATCTTTTGTCAATAGCGAATATCGAAAAAAAAGAAGAAAGCCCTCCAGCAAGTTAGTTGGATAGACACCTGGTTTGATAGGGTGTCTATCTTGTTTTTAAGTCCAGCCTTTCGGAGTTGTAAAAGTAAATATCTTTAATGCACCCGCCCTCAACCATCGCTTCGATGCGGAAATCCGTCCGGCATATCAGTGGGCAGTCCGCGCTGCCAACCCGCAGCTTAAGTCCAACAGCACCCTGTTGGAAGACGCCTATTCCTCGAGCCGGCGTTACGCGGTGGACCGGCTGCTCTACCTGATCGCCATCCTTTACCCACAAATCAATGTTTCGCAGGTGCGCGCCAACCTGTTCGGCGACGATCCTCGTCGCCGTGCCAACGCCATCGAACTGCTCGACACAGTATTATCGCGCTCATACAAGGAGCGGTTTCTGCCGCTGCTTGAAAGCTCGCCCGAGCGAATGCTGGAGATGGAGGTTCGCCCGTATCATCTGGTTCCGCCAGACAGCCGGGTTGGCTGCGCGCCAGCAATTCGAACCGGAGGATCCGATTACCCGGGATGGATAGTTTTTTCTTTCGATCTTTCTAACCGACACAAAGACCCACTCACAATTTCGCTTTTTTATTCTGGGGTGTGTCTAAAATCAGAAACAACATGTCATTCTACCGAAGGACACCGGTACGGTGTGAACGGCCGAAGGGAGTGAAGAATCCCTGTGGATTTGAGCCGAATGGCTCAAATCCACAGGAGACCCTTCGCATTCGCTCACTATAGTCCCGGCGCTTTTCGGGAGGGTGACATGAAGCCTTTATCCTCGGAGTTGGACACTCCTTTGTTCTGTAGAAAGCGCAATTTGTGACCCGAAGGGTATAATTCAACGGACATGCCTACAAGAACCAATGAAGCCTGGCTTTCAGACCTGGGCACTCCCGGACCGGCGCGCGAAGCCGCGCTGGAAGATCTACGCGTGATCGTTCAAAAGGGTCTGCCCTATGCACTTTCGCGCTGGCTTTCGCCCGATCAACCGCAATTCAGTTCCCTGGTCGATGAAGTGACGCAGGAGACCCTGCTGCGAGTACTCGATCAGTTGAATACCTTTGAGGGACGTAGTCAGTTCACCACCTGGGTTCACAAAATCGCCGTGCGCATCGCGCTGACAGAGCTTCGCCGCAAGCGCTGGCGAGACTCATCGCTGGATGAACTGACAGAGAACGAGGACCTTCCGCCGCCAGCGGGGCTGCTGGCCGATCCCCAGGCCAGCCCCGAAACCTCCGCCGAACGCGCCGACATGCTGGCACGCGTCCGCCGCATCATCGAGGAGGAGCTGACAGACCGCCAGCGTCAGGCATTGATCCTGCTTGGCGTCCAGGATATGCCCATGGAAGACGCCGCGCGTAAACTCAAGACGAACCGCAATGCACTCTACAAACTGCTCCACGACGCGCGCTTGAGGCTCAAACGCCGGCTTTCCATGGAGGATATCACGCCCAACGAAGTCCTGACACTCTTCGAGCAAAAGTAAGATTAGTGTAGCGTTAACCATCAAAGACACAGATTATGAAAATCCGAGCCATTATCCAAAAGATTAAAAACAGTTTCAATCATCACGGTGAAGGTTTGCCCAATGAGGCTGTGCTGGGATTCCTGAGGGTGCTCGAAAGCGTACGCGAAGAAGATGCCCCCTGTGATGAAGTCTATGCACGGATCGACCAATACGTGGAACGGGAAGTCGATAAAAAGGACGCTGCGCAGCTAATGCCGCTGGTTCGCGAACACCTGGATATGTGTTCGGAGTGCTGCGAAGAGTATGAAGCGCTTCTGGACGTGCTAGAGAAAACAAGCAAGGAAGAAAAATGACGGGCAAAAGCCCGTCATTTTTTTATTAGAGTCTGATGCTTTTATTGTTACATGTCCGATCAGATTTCGAGATCCGGATACAACGGTAGTTGCCTGGTTTCCTTGAAACTTTCAGGATCTTAATGAGTTTCAAACAATTTTTCCCCGGCGCGGATCGGGACCTTTAATCGATTCTCCGCGGGCGTGATCGGGCAGGACCACAACTCATTGTAGGCACAATAGGGGTTATAAGCCAGGTTGAAATCGACCAGGAAGCGGCTGCCGGCCAGTTCTTCCGGCTCCAGGTAGCGTCCAGCGGGATACGTCTCCGTTCCCGCAAGCGCATCGACAAAAGGCAGGAAGTATCCATGCTCATTCTGATAAATCGTCAACTCTGCCTCTTCGCCCTCCACCGGAAATTTAAAGCGCGAATGACGCACATACGTCTGCACACCGCCGGTTGATGTTTGCATCTGCAAAGGCTGCTGGTCGAAGAGGCGTTCTGCCTCCACTTCTAACCGTAGCGCCTCATTTTCGGGGAAGTACTGCAATCCTTGAAAACTACGTTTTTGCTCGGGGGTCAACGGGCTCTGCGGGTGGCTCCCAAAAAAGTCATCCTTTTCGGCCCGAAAATCATCCAGTTCACTCATAAACTCTCCATTCCGTCGTACTGTTAGATACAAGAGGCATGAGAAATCTTACAGAATCGCTGCCGTGCTCGCCACAAATTCATCCTCTTGCGAATTCCCTTGTCTTATGCTATTGTTATTCAAAGATTTTCAATTCATGACATCGCCCGAAAAAACTGTTTTGATCATTGAAGACGAAGCAGATGCCGCTGAACTATTTGCCGAGATGATGCGAGTCAGCGGTTTTCGTGTTTTGAAGACTTCCTCCAGTACGCCTGCCCTCAGTTTGATCGCCACCGAAAAACCAGATCTTATTATCCTCGACATCATGATGCCTGAGGTCTCAGGTCTCGATATTTTGCGGGAGATGCGTCAGGACGCAGCGCTTGCGGGCATCCCGGTGGTGGTCGTTTCTGCGAAGAGCATGCCAGCAGACATCCGGACTGGTATGGAGGCCGGGGCTTCGACGTACCTGACGAAACCCGTGGGCTTTCTCGAGCTGAAAGAAGCCGTGGAACGGGCACTGGGCAATCAATCCGCAGCCACCTGAATCTATGAATCTCCTGCGCGCCTTCATCGCCGTTGAAATTCCCCTGGAGATCCGTAAAACCATCTGCAACGCAACGGCCCCCTTGCAAAACGGAATCGGATCCAGCGTACGCTGGGTCCCGAAAGAAAACATGCATCTGACTCTGAAGTTCCTCGGTGATGTTTCGCCGGGGAACATCGAGATGCTCTCGCAAATGCTGCGCGCGGAAGCCAACATGTTTAACGGTTTCGAATTGCGCTTGAGCGGGCTTGGTGCCTTCCCAAACCGGAAGCGGCCGCGCGTGATCTTCATCGACATCCATGCCCCGCCGGTACTCGAGGCGCTCCAGCGTGGAATTGAATCGGCCTCTCGCCGCTTGGGCTACGAGTCGGAAGAGCGTGGATTCTCTCCGCACCTGACCATTGGGCGTGTCAGGCAAAACGCGACCGCGACCGAGCAGCAGACCATCCGCCGCGCCCTGGAAGACACAAGGATTGACTCGCTGGGCACTGCCAGAGTAGACTCGGTGCACTTGTATAAAAGTGACTTGAAATCCACAGGCTCAGTGTACACACGCTTGTACTCTGCACCATTGAAAAAATAACGTCATTGCGAGAAGGGCTTTGCCCGACGAAGAACGGCTCGCAATGACGTAATAATATGAGGTGATATCTGAACGCACTTGAACTTGCACATATAATCGTCGAGGCGCTGGAGGACAAAAAAGGCGAAGACATCCTGCTCCTCGACATCAAAGACATAGCATCATTTACGGATTATTTTGTCATCTGCAATGGCACGAGCGACCGCATGCTCGACGCGTTAGCCAAAGGTGTACTGGAAGTGACAAAACAGGAACACAAGAAGAAAGGCCGTATCGAAGGGCAGGCACAGGAAGGCTGGCTTGTCCTCGATTATGGCGATGTGGTCGTGCATCTTTTCTCGCCGGATATGCGCGAGTATTACGACCTTGAAGAGTTATGGAGCGACGGAAAGATCTTGCTGAGAATGCAATAGCTTTGCCGGATCGCTCGCCTGCCCAAGTCCTAGTCTGACCAGGCTCTGAAGAAACTGCCGGAGGAACGCGGAAATGTCTCAGCAGGAAATCGAAGTCATACTGTCAAGGCATCTGGCTGAATGTCTGGCAATGCCGATTTTTATTGTCAATCCCGATGGGGATTTGATTTTCTATAATGAGCCCGCGGAGGCGATTCTGGGACAGAGCTACACAGAGACAGGCACCATGCCCGCCCGGGAATGGGCAACTATCTTTAATCCGATGGATGGGGAGGGAAAATCGATTGCTCCGGAGGACTTACCCCTCGTCATTGCTCTTTCAAAACGTCATCCGGCTCATAAGTTGTTCTGGATCCTTGGCAGGGATGGCGTTACCCGCGAGATCGAAGTGACTGCATTCCCGTTGATCGGGCAGGCGGATCGCTTTCTCGGGGCGCTTGCGATTTTTTGGGAGAACCCAAAGTGAAAGTCACGTTCTGGGGAACACGTGGCTCACTCGCTTCGCCCGGCACCGATACCGCCCGTTACGGGGGCAACACCTCCTGCGTCTCCGTGCAGGGCGATGAAGGGACGCTGATCGTTCTCGATGCCGGGACAGGGATCCGGACGTTGGGGCAAAGCCTGCCCCTCACCCTCAAACGGGTTCACATCCTGTTGACCCATTTGCACATGGATCATATCCAGGGGTTGCCCTTCTTCGCCCCGCTGCGCCGTTCTGGGGTGGAGATTCATATTTGGGGTCCGGCCAGCACCACCCTTGGTTTGGATGCCCGTCTGCAAAAATATCTTTCGCCCCCGTTGTTTCCGGTCAGTGTACGTGAACTGGCTGCCGATCTTCATTTCCATGAATTACCATCCTCTGCGATGGAAATAGGGGAATTCAGGGTCAATGCGCAACTGATCATTCATCCAAATCCGACGATTGGTTATCGCATCCAATCCCAAAAGGCCACCGTGACCTATCTTCCTGACCATGAGCCGGCGCTCGGCGGCCGAACGTTTGGAACGGATAATTCATGGACCTCCGGCTACAGGCTGGCGGAAGGGACCGACCTGCTGATCCATGATTCACAATATACCGAGGACGAATATCGGAACCGTCTCGGGTTCGGTCACAGCAGTATCCATCATGCATTCCAGTTTGCCAAATTATGTGAGGTAAAGCACTTTGCGCCGTTCCATCATGACCCGACCCACAATGACGATACGCTCGACAACATGTTCGAGCACACCATTCGAAATATCCAGCCATCCTATAAGGTTACGCCCAGTCGCGAAGGCCTGGCAATTGACGTAACACATTGAATAGACTTTAAAACTGCCCCGCAGGCCTTGGTGCCTGCGGGGCAGTTTACTTCTATTTCTGCTACCTATTTCTCGAACACCCAGCGATCTACTTCGCGCTGCCAATCCACCAGTTCTTCAGGCTTAAACCACAATGCCACTTCGTTGGCACCGTTCTCCACGCTGTCTGAAGCGTGAGTCAGATTCCGTCCCACTTCGAGGGCAAAGTCATGGCGGAGTGAGCCGGGCGCGGCTTCGGTAGGACGCGTCGATCCCATCGTCTGGCGGATCGCGGCGATCGCGTTCGGCCCTTCCCAGGCCATTGCCATGACCGGGGCAGAGGTAATATAAGAAATGAGTCCTTCATAAAACGGCTTGCCTTTATGAATCCCATAATGCGTTTCCGCCAGTTCATTACTGACCTGCATGAATTTGGCGGCAACCAGACGTAGTCCACGGCGCTCGAGACGTGAGATGACTTCTCCCACCAGAGCGCGCTGCACTCCATCGGGTTTAACTAATACAAGCGATCGTTCCACAGATTTCCTCCAGAATATGAGTATGAGGCCGGACAGGTTTTTTCAAATCAAACGCTCCAGCAGCGGAGCGTTCAACTTTGCAAACCCAGATGGAAATTTTAGTGAAAACCCGTCAGGTCTTGTTAACGTAATAGCTCTTCGGCCTTTGTATACGCATCTAATGCGTCCTGCAAACGGTTGGCTCGCATGTACGCATCGCCGAGGGATTGCCAGATATCCACATCCACCGGGAAGCGGTAGAGGGCGTCGCGCAGGTCGAAGATCACCTCTTCCAGGAAGCGTCCCTTCTTGATCAGCCTCGAATAGTTATCCAGTGCGCCCGAAAGGTTGCTGCCGGAAAGCTCATTGCGCGCCTGCCCCAGGACCGGGTCGAGAGGCATCGTGAGCCTGCCGGTGCCTTTGAGCTTTGGCGGTCTAGGAGGTGCAGGCGGTACGACCGGTTCCTGCACGGCGGCGATCTTTTCCTCGATAATGTTCACTACTTCGGGGACTTCCGGCCTGGAAGTCTGAACCTCAGCCTGCGCCCGGACAGGCTCCGGTTGCGGCGGAGGAGCCGGTGTTTCCGCCTGGAACACGGCAGGCTCGGGTTCCGGCTCGGAAGGCTTTACTTCCGGTTGGGGTTGTTTTGTTTCGACAGGCCGCCAGTCTGTGGCGCGGGTTGGCTCGATCCTGGTAGGTTCCGCGAGGACTTCGCCAGTCTCGTCGCGCAGCCAGGACGGCAGGTCAGCGTCGAGCGCGCTGGGGGTGACGGCCTGTTCCTTTTCCTGATCCAAGTCGCTAAGCCAGCTTGGGAGTTCCTCCGCAGCAGGTTTCTCCGTCTCCTCTGGTGCTGCAGCAGATTCCACCACTGGTTCCTGCTCGATGGCGCTCATCCATTCGGTATCGATGGCTGGCTCCTTCTCAGGGGCAGATGCAGTCGCATCCAAAGCAGGGATATTGAGGTCTGTCTCGGAAGCTTTGTCCTCCTCAATACCTTGCATCCACGCCGGAAGGTCTTCGGGCTCAGGAGATAAGGCCGCCCGCTCAGGCTCCGCAGCAGACACATCCGGAACAGGAATGTTTAAGTCAGTCTCGGAGGCTTTATCTTCCTCGATACCCTGCATCCATTCTGGAAGGTCTTCGGATGGTGCAGGTTGAGCTGCTGGTTCCGGTTCGGCGGCAGCCTTACCGACAGCAGGAATGTTGTAATGGGTTTCAGAGGCTCTATCTTCCTCAATGCCCAGCATCCAGTCTGGCAGATCCTGGGATTGTGGAGCTTGGGCTGGCTCTCCTTCTGGCTCGCGCGCAGCGCTATCACTGCCAGGGATGTTGAACATCGTTTCAGACGCCCGGTCTTCCTCGATGTTTTGCATCCAGTCTGGCAGCTCTCCCGGTTTTGACTCCTGCACGGGTTCCGGGGAGGTTTCCTGTGACGGCGTCTCAAGATTCTTGAACCAGATGGCCGTATCATCTTTTGAAGAGGTCGGCTCAGCGGAAGCCAGCGCGTCTTCCTCATCCAGGCCCCGCAACCAGGCGGCCGTATCTTCCACGGACGAGGGCTGTTCGGGCATAGAAACCTGCTCGGCACGGATATCCTTTGCCTGCTTCACCCACTCCGGTTCTTCTTCCAGGCGTTCTTCCGGTTTCGTCAGTAATCCTTCGGTGGCACCGTGTTTGGCAGCCAGGCTCTCCAGCCAGGCAAAGGCATCGTCACGTTCCTGTTCACTTTTGCCCAGCTCTTCAACGCTTGCCTTCGCTTCCGGTTCAGCTGCCGGAACTTCCTTTGCTTCCTCCTGAGGAGCTCCTGCAGATGGAATCTCGTGAGGCTGCTCGCCCAGGGTTTTCGCCTGTCTCACCCATTCCGGTTCCTCTTCGAGTCGTTCTTCGGGTTTGGTAAGCAGGCCCTCGGAGGCGCCCTGTTTTGCGGCAAGGCTCTCCAGCCAAGCAAAGGAATCATCCTGTTCCTGTTCACTTTTGCCAAGCGCTTCCAGATCTCCAGCAGGTTGCATGACGGGAGGTTGCTCTGCCGGAGGCTGGACTTTGCCCGTGTCGATACCTTTCGCCTGCTTAATCCAATCGGGCTCCTCTTCCAAGCGATCCTCCGGCTTTGTGAGCAACCCTTCGGTCGCGCCTTGTTTCGCGGCGAGATTCTCAAGCCAGGCAAAGGAGTCATCCTGTTCCTCGGCGCTCATGCCCAGGTTTTCCTTCATGGAGGGTTCAGGCGTGGTCACAGAGGCAGGAGGCAGTTGCTCGCTCTCACCTGTCAATTCATTGAGGAAATCAAAATCATCCGCAGTTGCGGCAGCAGGCGTGGACTCAGGCGCAAACCCAAACTCCTTCAGCAATTCCTTATCGTCCTCTGCAAGTCTGGAAGCAAGCGTTTCAGATTCGGCCGGGGGCTGGGTAAGAAAGTCGAATTCGCTCGGCTGCGTTTCAGCAGGCTTGGCTTCCTCCCCTAAATGGCTGAGCCAGTCCAGCTCGCCCGTGGAAGGACGCGAGGTCGCGGCTTCATTCTCGAATCCCTTAAGCCAGTCCGGCTGCTCATCCGCCGAAGCGGGCTGTTCAGCGGAACCAAGTTGCTTGAGCCAATCGGGTTGGTCCTCCGAGGATTGTGCGGCAGGCTGCTCTAATTGACTCATCCAGTCTGGCTGGTCTGTCGATTCAGGCGCAGCTGGCAGCGCGCTCTTATCGATCTTGTTGATCCAGTCGGGGAGCTCCTCCTCCTGTGTCGGGCTGCTTTCGACAGGCTGCTCAGGCGCCATCGCTTTGACCCAGTCCGGTAGATCGCCAGGAGCGAGAGCCTGATCGCTCGAGGCTGGCGCACTCTCCGCGAATGCAGACTTGCTCTCATCGAACGCGCCGGTGGCTTGACCCCAGCCCGCGTCCCGCAAAAAGTCCGGGATATCTTCTGCAGGCTCGGCGGGTCTGGCGGAAGGAGGCGCCGCGTCGAATGGCGATGTGGAGGGCTGTCCTACCAGAGGAGGTGTTTCGCTAAATGTATTTCGCAGCCAATCAGGTTCCTCCTCCGCACGTTTGCCGCTCTCCAGCGAGATCGCCTGTCTGCTTTCCCAATCCGACTGCAGCCCCACCGGCTGGCCGTTCCAGTCCAGTCGTTCCACCGTCACAGCCACATCCGGGACTTCGTCGGACAGGAAGATCGACCCGGAGACCTGCGCCGCATACGGGTCGAGTTCGATCACACGCTGACGATATGCCTGCACATTTTCCGGATGATCGGCACCCAGGATCTCCACCAGGATGCGATTGGCATCGAGCGCATACGGTTCCCGGCGCAGCAGTGCGGAAGCCGCCTCGGCTGCATCGTTCTTCGCTCCGCTATGGTAATACGCCCGCGCCAGCAAGCTTTGCATGTCATTGCGTTCGGGGTCTTCCTTCAAAACATTCTTGATCTCAGAGATCGCCTGTGGATACAACTCACCTTTGACGTACATGTGCGCCAGCGCCCCATGCGTCATGCGGATGCGCGGCAGCTGGACGCCGTCACGACGGCTGTACAGACGCTGCAGCTCGCTCTGGATGGCGGCGTTCGAAGGCTGCGTTTCAAAGGCACGCTCCATGTGCCAGATGGCATCGTCGAGCTTGTTTTCTTCGTCGCGAATGATACTCATGCCCACATTGGCTACAAAATCATTCGGGACCGCCACCAGCACACGCGAGAAGATATCCACCGCGTCCGGGTAGCGCTTATGTTCCAGATACGCCTTCCCGAGAAGGCGATAGGTTTCAAGATGCTTGGGGAATGTTTTGAGAATATGCTTGCTATGAGCGACCGCTTCATCGAGATGATTGCGGTCGATCATCGCTTCAATTTCGCGGTTATAAGCCCGTAGGGATACTTTCGCCATGAAATACTCACTCCTGTATTAAGTTAAGTATGCCCCATTCCTAAGATTAATGCAAGACTACAGGCGTTTCAGGGCTAAATTAGTCGTAAAAGAGCGAAAGGCGCTCCACCGGCTCTTCGCTGAAGGCGTGGGCAGAAAGTACCGCCTGGCGTGCTTCGTTCAATTTATCCCTGTCATTTGCGTGGATCGTGATCAACGGCTCTCCCTGCTCGACCTGATCTCCCACCTTGTGGTGGATGAGAAAGCCGACCGCATGATCGATAGGATCGGACTTTCGGGCGCGTCCCGCCCCGAGGGCCACCGCCGCCTCGCCCACAGTCCGTGCCTGGATCTGAGACAGGTAACCACTCTGCGGGGACTTGACTTCTTCAATGTATTTGGCCCGGGGGAACTTGGACGTGTCGTCCACATAGGAAACATCACCGCCCTGTGCCTCCACCAGAACACGGAGTTTCTCGAAAGCAGAGCCCCCGGCAATGGATTTTTCTGCCATGGCCCGCCCCTCCCCCAGGTCTTTTGCCCGTTTTCCGAGTACAAGCATGTGGGCGCTGACGTGCAGGCAGTGCTCGAGAAAATCTTCAGGACCGTTGTCTCTCAGGGTCTCCACCGCCTCCACGACTTCCAGTGAATTACCCACCGCCTGGCCGAGCGGCTGGTTCATATCGGAGAGCAGGGCAACCACATCCCGCCCTGCCAACTGGCCGATATCGACCATCATATGGGCAAGCTGGCGTGCATCTTCGAGCGTCTCCATGAAGGCGCCGAGGCCGGTCTTCACATCCAGCAGGATCGCCTGCGCGCCTGCCGCAAGCTTCTTGCACATGATTGAGGAGGCGATCAACGGGATGGACTGCACCGTACCCGTCACGTCGCGCAATGCATAGAGTTTTCCATCGGCAGGAGCCAGGTCAAGAGACTGCCCGGTCAGGACGATCCCTTTCTCTTTGAGCTGGTGCTTGAACTCCTCGGTAGTGAGATCGACGCGATACCCTGGAATCGATTCCAACTTGTCGAGCGTCCCGCCGCTGAAGCCCAGCCCGCGCCCGGACATTTTCCCGACGGGCAGTCCGCACGCCGCGACGATCGGCAGGACAGCCAGACTCGTCTTATCGCCGACCCCTCCCGAGGAATGCTTATCCACCGCCAGATCCACCACGTCACTCAGATCAAGCATGTGGCCAGAGTTCGCCATCGCCAATGTCAGATCGGTGGTCTCGCGCGGCGTCATGCCGTTCAACACAATTGCCATGAGAAGTGCGGAAGCCTGATAGTCAGTGACCTCCCCCGAGATAAAACTCTTGATGAAGAACTCAATTTCGGCGAGCGTCAACTCGCCTTTGTCGCGTTTCTTGATAATAATGTCCACGGCGCGCATGAAAATCTCCTTCTGAGAGTCTGCGCGTTTATTTTATCCCAGGAGAGTAAACAAGTACACAGGTACAAACATAACCTGACTGCATGTCTACCTGTGTGCTCCTACTGGTCCTTCACCAGCTTATACCCGTCCTTCGAATCCTGTACCGTCCAGCCCAGCGCCGCGATCTGATCGCGCAGTTTATCCGACTCAGACCAATTCTTATTTGCACGAGCAAGCACACGCTGCTCGACCAGTGCAACGACTTGCTCTGAAGGCAGGTCATTTTCGAGTGGCGGCGCATTAACGCACATATCCCAAACCTGTTCTGGAATATCTTTTTCAAGGGGGTCAGGGATACTGAACTCCCCCAATTCACGGAGGGGAAACTTCGAACCGGACGGGAACATCTCCGGGTCACATTCGCGCACCAGCGAGACAGAGCTAACCCCACTCACCTCACACAACCCTGTCTCGAAGTCGATGATGATGCCTGTGTGTTCATCCAGTCCGACGGTTTCGTTCTCTGGGGGAACAAGATCGCACCATTCCGCAAAACGATCCATCCCAATGAAGCAGCGACTGGTATCCAGGTCGACCCCACCTTCCGCGTTATTCCAGTGCGGGATGAACGAGACATGCAGTCCAAAATCGGCAAAGAGATTCAAGCCATCTACCACGTGCACATCTTGCCCGACCTTGTAAATCTCGTAGACGGGTAATGCGTGGGCGCCGATGGAGATCGTCGCGGCGGAAGCGAAAATAAGGGTCGCGCCGAGCCGGTGCCGTGCCCGGATCACGTCCCAGGTAAGCGTATCCTTCAACTGGCGGATCGCATAAGTCGGACTGCCGGGCCCCATGAAGATCAGATTGGCATGCAGCAAAGGCTTGATGATCTCCGGATCATCCGGACTAAACGCAGAATCTTTTTTACGTGCGGCGATGAGGTCCACCACCGGCTTGTAGTTTTGCAGGCGTGTCTTCATAAAATCGCCCACACGTCCCACCACCTGCGCAGAGTTCAGCTCAAAGCCAGCCGGTGTTTCCATTAATGCGATGCGAAGTGGTTCGTTTATATCCCGGGCAAGCGATTCAAAAATCCGCCCTCCCGCGAGCGATGTTTCGCCAGAACCAAGAAAGGCGATCCGTCCGAGTGGCATATTGGTCTCCTGTAAAATGGTCAGATATCAGTGGGACGCGGCGTTAAGCTCATCTATTACATGCAGAAGCGCATCATTGCTGGGGATGTCAGACATTGATTTACCGTAATGGGCAAAGCGGACATAACCATTGGCATCTATGATGCAGTTCAGAGGCATACGTCCCAGCTTGAACAGGTTCACTTCCTGCCGGTACGTGCGCGCTACGGTATGATCGGGATCTGGCAAACCGATAAAGGGGATCTTCTCATTCCTCCAGAACTGCTGAAAGACTGGTCGTGAATCTGGTCCGACCGCAAGGATCTCCACTCTCCGGCTTATAAACTGATCATATCCATCGCGCAAGCGCGCCAACTGCGCGCGGCAATACGGTCACATAAAACCCCGCAGGAAGGAGAGAACGACCGGCCTGCCGCGAAAATCGGATAAGCGGACTGCCTTGCCGCCGACATCCTGCAGTTCGAACTCGGGAGCCAGCTCTCCCGGCGTGATCAATTTTGTCATTCGCTTATTTCTTTCAGGAACTTCACGGTAGCTTCCACAACCTGCTTTTGCTGCTCCGCGCGTGAGATGCTGGCTTCGTTATCGCCGGGCTGAAAACCGTAATCGCCAAATTGCGAATGGTTTCCGCCGTCGATCACGACAAACCTGGCATTAGAGGGAAGCTTTGCACGCGAGGCTTCGAACGAATCCAGGCCGCTTATGTCACGGGTGCCGTAAATCGAAAGCACCCTCAGGTCCATATCCTTTAACATGTCATTTGCAGGATACGAAGCCCAGAAGACAACGCCATCAAGGTCGTCATGACGGCCGGCGTAGGTTGCCGCCGCAACACCCCCCAGCGAATGGCCGCCCACAACCCAATGCCGGATTTCCCCGAAGGAGTCGATGGCGCGATCCGCGGCGTTGATGTCGAAGTAGGCAAGGTTGAGCCGCACGGGCAGCAGGATCACCAGGTATCCCTCTGCCGCGATCCGGCGCAAAGGCGCGGCATAGGAACGATAGTCCACCCGCGCGCCGGGATAAAACACAAAGGCAGTGGATACTCTCCTGCTGGCAGGCTGAAACACGACATATTCATCCAAACGTACGGCGACGTGGTCATCAGACCGGAGCGCGGCCAGAGCTTCCGGCTCTGGGCCCAGAGCGGAGCTTGCCCAGAGGATAAACCCCATGGCTATTATGGCGACGATGAAAAATCCATACAGGAGCGGCTTTGCAAATCTCATTGGTTCTCCACGAGCGATTTTGCCTTTGCCCAGATCGCGTCGAACATCTGGGCGGTTAATCTTCCGGTCAACGTATTTTGCTGGCTGGGATGATACGAGCACAGGATCCAGAGACCAGAATCCAGTTGGTAAAGCGCCCCATGCCCGAACTTCCAGGCAGGGTTGCGAAGGGAATATAGACGCAGGATTCTCTCAAAAGCTATCCGACCCAGGCAAACGATCACTTTAGGCTTCAGGATTTCCAGTTCGCGCTCGAGATACGGCTGGCAATTATCCATTTCCTCGAGCGTCGGCTTATTCTCGGGCGGAACACAGCGCGCCGAGGCCGCCAGATAGATATCCTTCAGAGTGAGCCCATCGTCCCGGGAAACAGCCGTTGGCTGGTTGGCGAGCCCCGCCCGGTATAGGGCCGGATACAGAAACCCGCCCGAGGCGTCACCGGTGAAGTTACGTCCTGTCCGGTTTGAGCCGTGTGCCCCGGGCGCCAGGCCCACCACGAAGATACGCGCCTCGGGGTCACCAAAACCTGGGACTGGCTTCCCCCAGTATTCCTGGTCCCGATAGGCCTTGCGCTTGACGCGCGCCACCTCCTCGCGCCATGCCACCAGCCGCGCGCATTTGCGGCACTGGATCACCTCTTCATGCAGTCTTTCAAGTTTTGATTTATTTGACATGTATCATGCTTACTCTGTGAATTTTCTCACGCAATTGTAATGGGATTTTCCGACAAAAACTCGTAGAGTTATAATCCTTATTAGAATCTGAGGTTCGTATGAAGATAATTTTTTGCAGTCTCGTTATTTTGCTTCTGGTTTCGTGTGCAGGAAATGCCCCGGAAACAATAACATCGTCCCTTGAAACGCCAACTTCCAATCCACCGGTTACAGCAACGGAATTGTTCCCCACAAGAACACCTTCACCAACTCCATTGCCCACAAATACTCCGATAGCTTTGCTGCCTGTCTACCAATTCCCATCCTGGATGGGTGATCCAGCTACGAACATCCTGGCAGCATTAATAACAGATGACGTTGCGCGCACTCGCAAGATTTCCTTTTTTAACGTCACAACCGGAGAAAGCTATGAGATTCTTATGCCCCGTGACGTGAGTGGCTATTTCTGGTATGACAATGCAAATTTCGGTTTCCTTTCCAAGGACATGGAAAAGGCACACCGGATTAATCTACCAACCGGGAAGGTCTCAACAGAACCGGTTTCTGCACAGGTCACACAATTCCTGACTGGAGAATATGAATACGATGATTATGAAAACAGCTATAAAGACACGGCCAATACTTTGGAGCTAACTAAAGATACCAATACCAACGAAGCTCTTTTTAGGCGAACACGATATAGTGAGTACGGTACCAGGTCCAGAAATGGAAGGTTCAGTGCAGATTGGGATGCAAATCGGACAGGGATCATCGTAATGGACAACAAAACGAACCAGATTCTCTGGGAATCACAACCATTTCAGGATACCTATGGAACAATATTCAGATGGTCCCCCAAAAACGAAAGTCAGCTGGCTTATCTTCAGGGAAGACCACCAGAACCGTTTAGTGATTTCGTAACAGAAGAGATAACCTTGACAATTGTGGATGTTGTCAGCGGAAAGGTGCTTGGAAGTTATGCCGGGGATTTTGGGATCATCGAATGGTCTCCCGATGGGAAAAAGATTATCTACCAAGACTCGCGTTCGATCTATCATAACTATGGGGTTGGGTTTACAGATGCACCCTGCATCTTATTTCTGGAGCTTGGAGAGAAAAGGTGCTTGAGGAGCATTCCGCGCCTCGTTCCTGAAGGGTATGATCTGTTAACGACGGGTATCTACAAATGGGGATCCAATAATGATGTAATCTACTTCACTTATATATACGAAAAGGATGGCGATCGGGTCGGAAATCTGTGTATGTATAGCCTCATCACCAGTTATATTAATTGCCCAACTGATCATTTAGAAGCACTCAACGGAATGACAGTCGGAAATCACGAAGTATCACCCGATCAACAATTTATTCATTTCTGCTATTCTGCATCTTCTATCCTAAATGATTATGCAGATACCGCCTCTGACGCGGTGATCAAGACGGATGGAACTGGCTTCTTCTCGTGGGTTGGCGCCATCCATGATGGTGGACCCTATGAAACCTGTTCCATTGGCACATTATGGAGGCCATTGCCGTAGGTAGGAACTACAGGATCAGCATCGCGTCCCCAAACGAGTAAAAGCGATACCCTTCCTGGATGGCGGTTTCATACGTCCTAAATATCGTTTCCCGCCCCGCAAACGCGCTGACCAGCATCAGCAGCGTGGACCTGGGCAGATGAAAGTTGGTGATCATTACATCCACGACTTTGAATTGATAGCCCGGGAGGATGAAGAGAGAGGTTGGACCGGTAAAAGTAGAGACTGGAGACTGGAGACTGGCTGCTGACTCGAGAGTCCTGACCGATGTAGTACCTACTGCGATGACGCGCCCACCTTCCTGCTTCGTCTGATTGACCACATCCGCGGTTTCCTGCGGCAGCTCGCACCACTCGGTATGGATGACATGTTCTTCCGGGTTATCCTCTGTCACCGGGGCAAAAGTATCCAGGCCAACATGCAGGGTTACATAGGCAATCTTCACTCCCTTCGCTTGTAACTCCTCCAGCAGATGCGGTGTGAAATGAAGTCCAGCCGTCGGCGCGGCGGCGGAGCCCGGCTCACGGGCATAGACGGTCTGGTAGCGTTCCGGGTCACTGAGCTTTTCGTGGATATATGGCGGCAAAGGTACATTCCCCACTTTGGAGAAATAGGGTTCTATAGGTTCAGAAAACTTGAGGAGCCGTTCTGACCCATTCAGTACCTCAATAATTTCCGCTCGGACTCCAACGTCTCCAGACGTTGAGCGCTTATCTAGCTCCCGACGACTGGCCCCCTGCGGGGATGATAAGTCGTCGGATTCCAAAAACATCTTTTTGCCTACGCGCAGACCCTTTCCACCTACCAGGGCTTCCCAGGTCAATTCATCGCGGCGGCGCAGGAGGAGCAGTTCGACCCGCCCACCTGTTTCCTTGCGAGCGTAGATCCGCGCCGGGATGACGCGCGTCTGGTTCAAAACAAGCAAATCCCCCGCCCGTAAATAATCGCCGATTTCGCGAAAGATGCGATGTTTTATTTGCCCCGTACCGCGCTGCAAAACTAACAGGCGCGACGAATCGCGCGGCTCGGCGGGAGTCTGCGCGATGGAGGATTCGGGCAGGTTATAGTTGAAGTCGGAGGTCTTCATAACGTTGATGGCTTCCATGCTGTGGCGTACAAACGTTATCGGTTGAAGAACCGGATAATAATATTCAGGACAATCGTCAGCAAAATCGAAAGCAAACAGGAAGTTACAATGGGGAAGTAAAAAATACCACTACCTCTCTCAACGCGAATGTCCCCGGGCAATCTTCCAAAGGGAATGCCCAATCTCGAGGCAAGGAATACTCCCCCACCGATCACGATCAATATGATCCCGCCAATCACCAAATAACGAGCAAGATTCTCCATACGAATTTCCAGTCATACTTGCAGCCACTCCAGAAATCTCAGCTGAGCCAGGAGATTGCTTCGCCTTCGGCTCGCCACGATATCATAAGAGGCGCTGCTGTCCTTCTTCCTTCCAATCCATTTTCAAGTGCTGATAGGCAGACTTGGTCGCGATGCGTCCCTGGGCGGTGCGGTCGAGGAAGCCGAGCTGGAGCAGGTACGGTTCGACCACATCCATGATCGTATCCTGCTCCTCGCTGATCGAGGCGGCGATGGTGTTCAACCCGACAGGTCCGCCGCCATATTTTTGGATGATCGTCTTGAGCACGCGCCGGTCGATATCGTCCAGGCCAAGTGGATCGACTTGCAGCAGGTCGAGCGCCTCCTTGGCAATATCCTGGGTGATCCTTCCATCCGCGCGCACCTGGGCATAGTCTCGGACCCGGCGCAGGAGACGAAGAGCGACGCGCGGCGTCCCGCGGGCGCGGCGGCCGATCTCTTCCACCCCTCCCTGCTCTACTTCCACCTTCAACATACCCGCCGCCCGCTGGACAATGGACTTCATTGCTTCGAGGTCGTAGTAATCCAAACGATAGACGGCGCCAAAACGCGCGCGCAGCGGTGCGGTCACCAGCGCCAGCCGCGTCGTCGCACCGACCACCGTAAAGTGAGGTAGCTTCAGTCGGATCGACCGCGCCGAGGGTCCCTTGCCGATGACGATATCCAGCGCGAAATCCTCCATGGCGGGATAGAGCACCTCCTCCACGGCGCGCCCTAGGCGATGGACTTCGTCGATGAACAGCACATCGCCGGCGCGCAGGTTGGTGAGGATCGCCGCCAGATCTCCGGCGCGTTCGATGGCGGGGCCCGCCGTCACTTTGACGTTGACTCCCATCTCGTTCGCGACCACGTGCGCCAGGGTCGTCTTACCCAACCCGGGCGGACCATAGAACAGGACATGGTCCAGCGCCTCGCCGCGCTTACGTGCCGCCGCGATCAGGATCGCCAGATTTTCCTTGACCTGGTTTTGCCCGATCAAATCGTTTAATTTTTGCGGGCGCAACGCGTTGTCCACGCGGTCGTCTGGTTTGGATTCAGGGTCTAAAGGACGAGGTCGCCCCTTTGGATTGTCAGTGGTCATATGTTCTATTATACCGTTGGAAATGTCGTTACGAGCGCTCTTTGTGAAGCAATCTACGGTTTCACCCACTCGAGGATTAATGTGATCTTGGTGCCGCTTCGACTACGGGCTCCGCCCTCCGCTCAGCGCGGAATATCATGATTAAATTGAGCAGGGATGACAACTTGTGTCATCCCTGCTATGTACTCGTTGGCAGTCTGGCGATCTTTGTCTACCGACTTTAGACCCATGACTTTGCGTCACTACGTTTCCGTAGCTTTGCTTTTCGGCTAGCCGGTCGGTCGTGACTAGTATTACATAATTGCAGTACTGGTTTTAGACACCTGGCTTTGCGTCACCGTCTTTCGGCGGTTTTGCTATTTTCGGCGGTCTGGCAATCTTTTTAGTTATTATTCATAACTAGTGAAGACCCATGACTTTGCGTCCCTAGATTTCTCAAAGGTTTGCTTTTTATCCGAGTGGATTTCATTATCGCGCAAAAAAAATTAAATTTCAAGACACTTTTTATCCAAATTGAACATTCTAATAAAACCCTAATTCCCGCCTAAGGATTCAGCGCAGCCTATTCGTAGGCCAGCACTTCCCGAATGGTAAGCCTGGCTGCGTTTCGGGCTGGCAATATACTGCCCAGGGCAGATAACGCCAGGACCAGTCCCAGCCAGATGGCATAGCCTGTATAGGTGAACACCACAGCGATCGGGGTTTGGAACACCGCCAGGCTGACGATGGTCGAGAGTAGATAGGTGAATGGGATCGAAAGAATAATAGCCAGCCCAAAGGAGATCATCCCGATAAAAATGCCCTCGGCGATCACTGTCCTCATGACCGCGCGATCGTCCGCGCCGATGGCGCGCATAATACCGATTTCACGGGTGCGCTCCAGCACGTTCATGCCCATGGTGCCGGTCAGGCCCATCGAACCGACAATGGCGGTCAGCACTGCCATGATCAGCAGGAACACGACCAGGATGTCCAGGCTTTCCACTGCAGTATCCAGCGAAGCACGCCCGGCCTCCGCAATCCGGATTTTGAACCCCAGGTCACGGAAGTGCTTGTCCAGCTGCTCCGCTTTCGCATCCTGATAGGGACGGTCGTGCCGATCCGTCACCAGCCTGAAAGAGTAGGCGCGGTTAACGAGGTGGTTCATCCGGGAGACATACTCATAAGGCGCGTAGGCGAGCACGCCCTCGCGGTCCACAAATTTAAAAATTCCGATGACTTCCCAGGTCTCCTCGCGCCCATCAATTTTCAGATTGACCCTCTCACCCGGTTCTATGTCCGGGAAATATTTGTATATGCCCTCGCTGACGGCTAATTTCCGCACATCTTCCGCCTCGATCCAGCGTCCCGCGACCAGGATCGGCTCGATCAACTCGCTATCGGCAGGCGGGCCAAACACATTGATATTTTCGAGCACCTGCATCTCCTGATCGAGTAACTCACCGCTGACGAATTGCCAGCCTTCCACCCGTTGTACGCCGCCCACCTCCCTTACCTTTTGCTCGATCTCTGCCAGGCGGTACGGCCGGTCAAAATCAACCGAGACGTCGGCAACGAAATATTTCCCGATCTGCCCGATATAATCATGCAGGGTCGCGCGCACATTGAAGACCGCGATAAAGATGGCGCCGCCCATGGTGAGCGTGAAGAGAGTCAATGCCAGGCGGCTCTTCCGCC
>Ga0114129_10000809_pt1 | contig 40224 bp, 42 predicted proteins | sample RhiMetdeltSRZDD1_FD_80071 | JGI IMG/M metagenome (GOLD analysis project Ga0114129, IMG submission 80071) | Populus rhizosphere microbial communities from Tennessee, USA - Rhizosphere MetaG P. deltoides SRZDD1 (version 2) (version 2) | ecosystem: Host-associated > Plants > Roots > Rhizosphere >...
ATGAAGAGCGCGACCGAGACCGTCGAGGACTACAAGACACGTTGCCTGGTGGTCAAGGAGGAGCGCGCAGACCTCGTGAAGCACCACCTCTGGGTGTTGTGGACCGACTACTTCAAGCCGAACCACCTCGAGAGCTACCCACAGTTGCACGAGCTGTTCTGGAACGCGACCAAGGAAGCGGGTCTCTCCAAGAAGTCCCAGGACCCGGCGCAGGGCCAGAAGCTGCTCGACCAGATCGACGAGATCTCGAAGATCTTCTGGGAGACGAAGGCGGCGTAGCGGGCCGCGTCACCTGAACGAGGAAGGGGCCGGGCTGCCTCGGGCAGCCCGGCCCCTCGCCTTCCCACCCCAACGGGAGGCCGACGGGCGGGGCCGTCGGAAACACCCGCCCGTCGGCGACGTGCACCCCGGAGGATGCACGAGCCGTGTCGCCGGGTCCTCCTTCCCCTGACGGGGAAACGAGGCCGGCGGTACCGGGGCGGGTCTGGCGGCACCCCGGCACCAGCCGGTCTCGAGCGAAAGCATCGGTCAGGACGCCTACCGCGGGAAAGGGGCCGAAGGTCGGAAGTTGCGCGACTTCCGGCTGATACCGTGCCCGACCGATGCGGGACATCGGCCTGGTGGGCGTGCCCTTCTCGGGCAGGTCCACGCTGTTCACGGCACTCACGCGAAGCGGCTCGCACGGCGGGCAGGCCAACGTCGCGGTCGTGTCGGTCCCCGATCCGCGCCTCGCCGTCCTCACCGGGTTGGAACGGTCGCGGAAGACCGTGCCCGCGCAGGTCCGGTTCGTCGACGTCCCGGGCGGGGTCTCCAGCGCGCAGGGATTGGCCCGGCTCCGTGAGGTCGACGCGCTCGCCGTCGTCGTCCGGTCGTTCGGACCCGACCGCCGACCGAAGGAGGAGCTCGAGACCGTCCGGAGCGAGCTGCTCCTCGCCGACCTCGCGGTGATCGAGAGCGCCCTGACGAAGGCCGAGAAGCGCGCTCGCGGGAAGCCGAGCGCCGAGGTGGACGCGCTGCGTCGCGCGAGTGAGACGCTGGGGTCGGAACGACCGCTCCGCGACGCCAGCCTCACCGAGGAGGATCGAGACCAGCTGAAAGCGATCGCGCCGCTCACGCTGAAGCCGGAGGTCGTGGTGGCCAACCTCGAGGAGGGCGAGGACGTCCCCTCCGAGCTCCCGGCCGCGGTCGGCGTCTACGCGTCGATCGAGGCCGAGACCGCCGAGATGGATCCGGACGAGGCCCGAGCGCTGCTCGAGGAGTTCGGCGTGGCGGAGCCGGGGCTCGATCGGGTGATCGCGGCCGGGTACGGCGCCCTCGACCTGATCACGTTCCTGACGACGGGCGACGACGAGACCCGCGCCTGGGAGGTCCGGTCCGGAGCCACCGCGCCCGAGGCGGCCGGTGCGATCCACACCGACCTCCAACGCGGGTTCATCCGCGCCGAGGTGATCTCGTACGACGACCTCGTGGCCGCCGGGTCGATGGACGCCGCGAAGGCAGCCGGCAAGGTTCGCGTCGAGGGGAAGGACTACGTCGTCCGCGAGGGCGACGTGCTGCACGTCCGCTTCGCCGTCTAAGCCTGACCGTTCGTTCAGGCCGGTAGGACGTCGACCTCCACGGCCTTGAACGAAGCCCAGACGAGCGCTCCCTCCCGGAGGCCCAGCCGGTGCACGGATCCCAGCGTGACGTCGGCGATCAGCGGCGGCGCGGTCGCCAGGCGGACGCGGGCGCGGTCGGCCTCGACCGCGACCGAGGTGACGTGGCCGTGGAACACGTTGCGCGCGGACCCGGCGGGCTTCTCGAGGGACAGCGTGACATCGGCCGGCTTCAGGAGGCCGATCACCGGGCCGCCGCCGAACGCCTCCGGCCACGGCACGACGACCAGCCCGTCCTCGACGGCGAGGCGGCCGATCCCGTCCGCCTCGCCGTCGAGCCGCCCGTGGAAGGCGTTCATCCCGACGAGCTCCGCTGCGTAGCGCGATCGCGGCGCCGTGCGGATCTCCTCCGGCGTCCCGATCTGCGTGACGCGACCGTCCTCCACCAGGACCAACCGGTCGGCCAGGATCGACGCCTCCACCGGATCGTGTGTCACCAGCACGCGGACGCCCGCGAACCGGGCGAGCTCGTCCCGGACCAGCTCGCGGGCGCGAGCCCGCGCGCCCACGTCGAGGGCCGATAAGGGCTCGTCGAGGAGCAGGAGCGCCGGCTCCGCGACCAGCGCGCGGGCGAGCGCGACGCGCTGCGCCTCGCCTCCGGAGAGGTCGCGAGGGCGGGCCGCCGCGCGTCCCACCAGACCGAACCGTTCGAGCAACGCGCGCGCGCGGGCGAGCGCCTCGTTCCTCGGCGTCCCCCGCGCGCGCAACGGGAACGCCACGTTCTCCTCCGCCGAGAGGTGCGGGAACAGCAGGAGGTCCTGGAACACGACGCCGATCGGCCGTCGCTCGGGGGCCACGTGGTCGCCGTTCGGCTGATCCAGCAGCTCGCCGTCCAGTTGGATCGTCCCCCCCGCCGGCGACAGCAGCCCGGCGATCGCCGACACCAGCGTCGTCTTCCCGGAGCCGTTCGGGCCCAGCAACGCCACGGTCTCCCCCGCCGGCGCCTCGAAGGCGGCCGCGACCTCGAACCCTCCCCGCCGGACCCTCACGTCGACCGCCAGGCTCATCGGAGGAACCGTCCCCGCAGCGAGAGGATCACCCCGAACGCCACCGCGATCAGCAGGAGCGAGAGCGCGAACGCCGCCTCCGGATCGGACTGCAGTTGCTCGAAGACGGCCAGCGGGAGCGTCTGGGTTCGACCCCGGAGGTTGCCGGCGAACGTGATCGTCGCGCCGAACTCGCCGAGCGCTCGGGCCCACGAGAGCACGACCGCGGCGGCGATCTGCGGCCCGAGGAGCGGCAGCGTGATCCTGCGGAGCACGTACCACCGGGATCCCCCGAGCGTCGCCGCGGCATCCTCCAGTCGCTCGTCCGTACCCCGCAGGCCCGCCTCGATCGCCAGGACGGCGAGCGGGAACGAGACGAACCACGCGGCCAGCACGGCGGCGGCCGTGGTGAACGTGATCTGGATCCCGAAGGCGTCGAAGAGCCACACGCCGACGAGCCCCCGACGCCCGAACGCCGCCAGGAGCCCGACCCCGGCCACCACCGGCGGCATCACCAGCGGCAGTACGACCAGCGCGCGCAGGAGCGTCTTGCCCCGGAACGATCCGCGCGCCAGCGCCCACGCCAACGGGAACCCGGTGAGCAGTGAGATCGCAGCCGCGGTCGTGGCCACGACGAGCGAAAGCCGGAGCGCCACGAGCGCCGTGTCCCCCATGAGGACCTCTCCGAGCCGGCTCCATGGCGCCCGGACGATCAGCCCGAGCAGCGGCAGGACGACCAGGAGCACACCGGCCGCTGCGAGCGCGGCGAAGGCGGCCGGCGTCCGCCGCCTACGCGGGGAGGAAGCCGTAGCCGGCGAGGGTTCGCTGCCCATCACCGAGGACGAGGTCGACGAAGTCCTGCGCGAGACCGGCCTCCTTCGTTCCAGACACGACCGCGATCGGATACGTCGCGATCACGTTCACGTGGTCGGGGATCTGGATCATCTTCAACTGGTCGGCGACGGCCGAGGTCACATCGGTGACGTAGACGATGCCCGCGTCGGCGTCGCCCGACAAGACCTTCGTCACGACGCCCTTCACGTCTTCCTCGTTCGACACGACGTTCTTGAGTGCCGCGTCGGCGATCGCCGCGTTCGCCAGCGCCTCCCGCGCATAGTCGCCCACGGGCACGCCCTGGGCCGCGAGCACCAGCTTCACGCCGCCCTCCGCGAGGTCTCCGATCCTTTCGATCCCAGCGGGGTTGTCGGACGGAACGATGAGAGCGAGCCGGTTCCGGGCGAAGTCCGCTCGGCCGGTGACGCCGGGTCCGTCCGTCTCGACCGAATCCATCCACTTCTGACTGGCGGAAGCGAACACGTCCACCGGGGCACCCTCCTCGATCTGTCCGGCGAGCCCGTCGGAGGGGCCGAAGTTGAACGTCACCGTGACGCCGTGGTGTTGCCCTTCGAACGTCTTGCCGATGTCCGTGAACGCGTCGGTGAGCGAGGCCGCCGCGGAGACCGTCAGCGTTCGCGGATCGGCTCCGGAACCGCCACCCTCGCCGTTCGGATCGCCGCACGCCGACAGCAGCGCGATCGAGGCCACGAGCACCAACGCCTTCCTCACTCGTCCACCTCCACCATCACGTTGGTTGCCTTGACCGTGGCGACCGCGTGGACCCCGGGTTTCAGGCCCATCTCGTCGACCGCCTCGCGGGTGACCAGCGCGAGGAGGCGGTACGGGCCGGCGAGGATCTCGACCGTTGCGGCGACCTTGTCCTTCTTCACCTCGGTGACCACCCCGGGCAGTCGGTTCCGGACGCTGCCGCTCGTCACCCGGGGATGGTCGCGGCGCTCGCCGAGGAGTCGGGCGACCTCTGAGGCCGGGACCAGCCGTTGCCCTCCCGCGGTTCGCCTCGTCTCGAGCTTGCCCCCGCGCTCCCATCGTCGGAGGGTTTCGACCCGTACGCCGAGCATCTCGGCTGCCTCGCCGATCCGATAGGCATCCATCGTGGGAGCAGACTTTACAGGTTCCCGGCGTCTGAGGTACAGGGAAAACTGGCTATCGAGCTCCTGACAGATCGACTTGCGACTCTCGGGACCTCCTGGCCTCTTGCCGTGGACGGAGAGCCCGCCCGACCGACGATGAACGGTCGAAGCGCTCCCTCCCGGTACCCTTGACCCGTGAGAACCGGCGAGGACCTGTGAAGACCGACGAACGCGCCACCGGGGTCCGGGAAAACGACGAGCCCAAGCCCAAGAAGGCTCGGCATCCGGCCCTCCAGTTCCTGACCGAGCTCCCGGGGCTCGTGATCATGGCCTTCGCGCTGGCGCTGCTGATCAAGAGCACGCTGATCCAGGCCTTCTGGATCCCTACCGGGTCGATGGAGCCGACGTTGATGCCGGGAGACCGCGTGATCGTTGCGAAGGTCCCGTACTACTTCCATGACCCTCAGCGCGGCGACATCATCGTGTTCGAGGAGCCGGACCCGGCCAAGGCACCGGATCGAGGTGTGGTAGGGGCATTCACCCACTGGCTCGGCCAGGGCCTCGGCTTCTCGGCGCCGGACAACCCCGACTACATCAAGCGGGTGATCGGAGAACCCGGGGACGTGGTCTCCGCGAAAGACGGCCACGTCTTCGTGAACGGCCTCGAGATCTCCGAGCCGTACCTGACCCAGAAGACCGCGAAGTTCCCCAAGACGAAGGTGCCCCCGGGCAAGCTGTTCGTGATGGGAGACAACCGTTCGAACTCCCTCGACTCACGGTTCGGCTTGGGCTTCGTCCCGATCGACCGGGTGATCGGCAAGGCCGCGATCGTCATCTGGCCGATCCGCGACATGGCAGGACTCTGAGGCTCCGCCGATGCGCCCGCTCGTGATCGGCGTGCTCGCGTTGGTCGCGATCTGGCTGATCGCGGTGCTGGTCCTGCTCTGGATGGGTCGCAGGTCGATCGCCAGGGAGCTGATCACGCTCCTGCCGAACCTCCTCCGGCTGTTCCGGGGACTGATCGGTGATCCCCGGGTGCCCCGAGGTTCGAAGGCGTTGCTCATCTTCGGAGCGGCCTGGCTCGCGTCGCCGATCGACCTGATCCCCGAGTTCATCCCAGGCCTCGGACCGATCGACGACGCGGTGGTCGCCGCCCTGGTGCTTCGACACCTCGTGAAACGGGCCGGCCCCGACGTCGTTCGCGACCATTGGCAGGGCGACCCTCGGACGATCGGGTTGATCCTGCGCGCCGCCGGCGCCTAACTGATCCCGCGCTCCTTCGCCCAGTCGTCGAGGAGCGCGTAGGCCTCCTCCTCCGGGATCTCTCCGCGATCGAGGCGAACCTCCATCAGGAAGGCGAGCGCCTCCCCGATCACCGGCCCGGGTTGCAGCCCGAGGTGCTCCATCACCTGGCGGCCGTCGAGCGGCGGCCGCATCGCCTCGAGGTTCTCCTGCTCGGCGAGCCGGGCGATCCGCTCCTCGAGCTCGTCCTGGAGGGCGGCGAACCGGGCCGCCCGGCGCTCGTCGCGCGTGGTGCAGTCCGCCCGCGTCAGCTGGTTCAGGTCATCGAGGAGCCGCCCCGCGTCCCGCACGTACCGCCGCACCGCGGAGTCGGTCCAGCCCTCCCCGTAGCCGTGGAAACGAAGGTGGAGCTCCACCAGCTTCACCACGTCGTCCACGACCGAGTTGGGGTAGCGCAGCGCCCGGAGACGCTCTCCCGCCATCCTGGCCCCGACCACCTCGTGGTGGTGGAACGAGACGCCGTCTTCGGTGATCCGGCGGGTGGCCGGCTTGCCGATGTCGTGGAGCAACGCCGCCAGCCGGAGGGTCGGTCGGGGCTCGACGCGTTCGACGACGGCGAACGTGTGGCGGAGAACGTCCTTGTGCCGTTGCACCGGGTCCTGCTCCAGCTGCAGCGCCGTGAGCTCGGGGAGGAACGCGTCTGACAGGCCGCCCTCGACGAGCAACGCGAGCCCGGCGGCCGCATGCTCCCCCACCAGCAGCTTGTCCAGCTCGTCGCGGATCCGCTCCGCGGAGACGATGTGGAGGCGATCGCGCATCCGCGCGATCGCCTCCACCACCCTCGGCGCCGGGGTCGCTCCGAGCTGCGCGACGAAGCGCGCAGCTCGGAGCATCCGCAGCGGGTCGTCCGAGAACGCCACCTCGGGCTCGAGTGGCGTGTCGAGGCGCTTCGCGGCGAGGTCCCTGACCCCTTCGAACGGGTCGACGAACTCGCCGTCCGGCAGACGGACCGCCATCGCGTTGATCGTGAAGTCCCGGCGCGACAGGTCACTGTGGATGTCCTTGGCGAACGTCACCGCAGGCTTTCGCTCGTCCTCGGGGTACCGCTCTTCCCGGAACGTCGTGATCTCGAACCGCTGATCGTTCCGGCGGGCACCGACGGTCCCGAAGCGCGCTCCCACCAGGTACAGGGCGTCCGCCCAGCGCCGGAGGATCCGCGAGGTCTCGGCCGGCGTCGCGTCCGTGGCGAAGTCCATGTCCCCTTCCGGCTCGAGCCGGCCCATCACGAGGTTCCGGACCACGCCGCCGACCAGGTACAGCTCGTGGCCGGCGACCTGGAAGCGGTCGCCGAGCTCCTTCGCGACGGGATCGATCTCGAGCGTGGTCACGTCGTGAACCTACCTCGCGATCCGGGCCCGAGGTACCGTGCGCGCGTGCCGACGTGGCTCGGGTTCGTCTGGACGCTCCCGAACACCGTGCTCGGGATCGTCCTCGGTGCGTTCACGTTCCAGCTCCCGCGGCGGCGGCAGGGCCTGCTGGTGTTCGATCGTCACGCCCGGGGGCTCACCTGGCTGATGCCCCGCTTCGGGCGGTCGGCGATGACCGTCGGCTTCGTGATCCTTTCCTCGCGACCGGTCGAGGGGCGGCTGCTCGCGCACGAGCGCCATCACGTCCGCCAATACATGGCGTGGGGGCCGTTGTTCATCCCGGTGTATCTCGCGCTGGCGATCCCGTTCGGGTACCGTCGGCACCCGATGGAGCGCGCCGCCGAGCGCGCCGCGGCCGCCTCGGAAGGCTAGTAGGGCAGGCCGTCGCTCGCGGCCGCCTCGTCGAAGGCGGCGCGGCGCTCGAGGGTCCCGTGCAGCGCCAGGTCGAAATCGTGCGGGTTCGTCGCGGTCCGCCGAGCCTCCTCGGCGGCCACGATCCCCTCCTTCACCAGCTTCACGAGCGCCTGGTCGAAGGTCTGCATCCCGTAGAACTCGCCCTGCGCGATCACCTCGGCGATCCCCGCCGTCTGATCGGGGTCGACGATCCTGTCGAACACCCGTCCCGTGTTCACCATGACCTCGACCACCGGGACGCGTCCCTTCCCGTCGGACCGGGAGACGAGCCGCTGCGAGACGATCCCCCGCAACGCGCCGGCGAACGAGGTCCGGATCTCCCGCTGCTGCTCCGGTGGGAACAGGTCCAGCACGCGGTTCAGGGTCTCCATCGCGTCGATCGTGTGCAGCGTCGAGATCACGAGGTGCCCGGTCTCGGCCGCCTGGATCGCTGCCAGGGCGGAGGCGGGGTCGCGGATCTCGCCGATGAAGATCACGTCGGGGTCCTGACGGATCACGTGGCGCAGAGCGCTCGCGTACGAGTCGGTGTCGATGCCGATCTCGCGCTGCTGGACGATCGAGAGCTGATCGTCGTGCACGACCTCGATCGGGTCCTCCACCGTCACGATGTGCGCGCGCTTGGTCCGGTTGATGTGCCCGATCATCGCGGCGATCGTCGTGGTCTTCCCCGTCCCGGTGGGCCCGGTGATCAGGATCAGGCCGCGCGGTGAGCTCGCCAGCGTCGCCATCACCGGCGGCAGGCGGAGTTCCTCGAACGTCGGGACCTCGGCGCGGACCCGGCGGATCGCCAGCCCGACCACACCGCGCTGACGGAAGACGTTCACGCGGAACCGACCGACGCCCTGCAGGGTGTAGCCGAGGTCGGCCTCGCTGTTGCGCTCGAACTCGAGCCGCTTGTTGTCGGTCATGAGCTCGGCGGCGAACCGCCCGGTGTCCACCGCCGACAGGTATCCGAGGTCGGCCGGCGCGAGCTCACCGTCGACGCGGACGAAGGGAACGTTCCCCGCCTTCAGGTGGAGGTCGCTCGCACCCCGCTCGACCGCATACCGCAGCAGCTCGTCGATCTCCATGCCCAGACCGATCCCTTCCTGATCGTCGCCCACGGAGGACGTGGGCGTGCCCCCCCGATCGGGGGGCGCCTGCCAGTCCCATCGGCCGGGCCGGCCGGTGACCTGAGCGCCGGAACCTAGAATCGCCGCGTGGCCGAGGGGGAGCCTTCCCTGATGCAGCCCCGAGCGAAGGGGGCGGCGCCGGCGGGCGCGAAGCGCCGCCGGCGGCGGCGCCGCAAGCCCGCCGCCGAGCGATCGAAGACGGCGGCGACCGGCGCGACCACGGGCGCGACGACCGGTGGGAAGACCGCGCAACCGGTCGCCACGAAATCGAAGTCGACGGCGACGCGCTCGACGCGGAAACGGAAGGCGACCGCCAAGAAGAAGCGTCGGAAGCCGGCGACCCCGACCAAGCGTGAGGTCTCCGCGGGCGGTGTGGTCTACCGGCGCGAGGGCGACGGGATCGAGGTCGCTCTGGCGTCGCGCCGGACGCGCCGCGGTCAGCTCGCGTGGGGCCTCGCGAAGGGGGGGATCGAGGCGAACGAGTCGACCGAGGACGCGGCGATCCGCGAGGTCCGCGAGGAGACCGGGCTGAAGGCGGAGATCGAGGCCTCGCTCGGCGAGACTCGCTACTTCTACGTCTGGGAGGACGTTCGGATCCGCAAGACGGTCCACTTCTTCCTGATGCGGCACACCGGCGGCGACTTCGACGACCGCGACGACGAGATGGAGGAGATCCGCTGGTTCCCGCTCGAGCGGGCCCTCAAGCGCGCCGCGTACCGCGGCGAGCGTGAGGTGCTCGGACGGGCCGCGGAGCTGCTGAGGTGACGACGGCCGAGATCGCCATCGGCGTGGCGATCGGGCTGGCTTCGGGGATCCTCTCGGGTCTCTTCGGTGTGGGCGGCGGGATCGTGATGACGCCCGGGATCCAGGTGCTGCTCGGCGCCCCGGCGATCGTCGCGCTCGCCACGCCGCTGCCCGCGATCCTCCCCACCGCCCTGGCCGGCGCCCTGACCTACCATCGGCGCGGCGAGGTCGACCTGCAGGCGGCCGCATGGCTCACGCCCCCCGGGTTGGTCGGCGCCGCCGTCGGTGCCTGGGCGACCGAGTGGATCGACACGACCTGGCTGCTCCTCGTGACCGCGCTGTTGATCGGCTACCAGGCGATCGCGCTCGTGACGCGCGCCGACCGTCCTGGCGAAGGGAGGGAGCGCTCGACCTCCCCGGCCGCGCTCGCCTCGATCGGCGCCGTGGCCGGCTTCGTCTCGGGACTCCTGGGGATCGGCGGCGGGATCGTGATCGTCCCGCTGCTCGCCGGGCGGCTCGGCATGCCGCTGAAGCGAGCCCTCGGGACGTCCCTGCTCGCGATCGTCGCGTTGGTGATCCCCGGGACGATCGTGCACGCCGTCCTCGGGCACATCGACGTGGGCATCTTCCTGGCGATCGTCGTCGGTGCGGTGCCCGGGGCGAGGATCGGAGCCGGGATCGCCCTGGGGACCGGCGAGGGCACCCTCCGGATGCTGGTGGGCGGGTTCCTGCTGGTGGTCGCGATCGCCTATGCCGCCGAGCAGGTCTCCTCCCTCCTGGGTTCGGGACCCTCGTGACTACGATGTGCCGACCGCGATGAGGACGTTCTTGGCACCGCGCGCCGCGCTGGCCGCGCTGGCCGCGCTGCTGGCCCTGTCGTTCGTCGCGCCCGCGCGCGCCCAGACCGAGACGCCGGTCGCCTCGATCCGACTGCGTTCGCAGACGCCGTGGACCACGCAGCAGGACCCGCTCCTTCGCCTGTCGGTCCGGGTCCGGAACGTGAGCGACGCCGCGATCACCGACCCGGCGATCGTGTGGACGCTCGGGTCGAAGGTGAGCTCTCGGTTGCAGTACGAGGCCTCGCTCCGCGAGGGGCCGACGTCGGTGTCCTCGGCCGACACGATCGCCCTCGAGCACGATCTCGCGGCCGGCGCCTCCGAGGTGATCCCGATCGAGATCGACACGGCGCAGACCGGTGGGATCAGCTCCACGGACTCGGGCGTCTATCCGCTCCGCGTCGAGCTGCGCAGCAACGACCAGCCGCTCGCCGATCTCACGACGGCGGCGATCCATCTGGTGCAGATCCCCGAGCAACCCGTGCTGTTCTCGTGGTGGACCGAGATCGCGGCGCCGGTGGCGTTCGGTCCCGACGGGAAGCTCACGGACCGGGGGTTCGAGGGCACCCTCGCCGCCGGCGACGGGCTCGTCGCGCAGGTCCGGGCGATCGCCGACCTCCTCGTCGATCCCGACGCCGCCTCCGCGACCGTCGACCTGATCGTGTCGCCCGCCGCCCTCGATCAGCTGCGACAGGCGGCCGACGGCTACACGCGCAGCGACGGCGAGACCGTGCGGGCCGACGCCGCCGCGCCGAGCGCGGCGGCGTCGACCCTCCACCTCCTCCGCCAGATCGCCGCCGACCCGCAGGTGCACGTCCACGCGATGCCGTTCGCCGCCCCGAGGCTCCCGTCGCTCCTCGGCGCCCTCCGCTTGCGACCCCACCTGGCCACGCAGTGGACGGTCGGCGACGAGACGGTCGAGCGCCTGATGGGCGTCCGTCCCGACCCGACGGTCGCCAGACCGCCGGGTCTCGCCCTCGATCAAGCCTCCGTTGACGAGCTCGCCGGTCGGGGGGTCACCACGATCCTCGGGGCTCCCGACTCCGTGACCCGTCCGCCCCAGCCGAACGACTTCGCGCCGCCGCCGGCGGCGGTCCTGTCGACCGCCGCCGGCGCCCAGATCGACCTGGTCCTGCCCGACCCCGGCACGCAGGCGCTCCTCGACGACGCGGAGCTCCGGCGCGATCCGGTCCTGGGGGCGCAGGCGGTCCTCGGCGAGCTGGCGACGATCTGGCGGGAGATCCCGGTCGACCCGACGATCGCGCGTGGACTGGCGCTGGACCTCCCGCCCGACCTTCCGGGCTCCCTCTGGGTTCCGCTCGCCCGTCGCCTGGCGGCCGCGCCGTTCCTCTCGTCGACCCACGCGGAGGATCTGCCGGGCGCGATCGCGCCGGCCCCGCTGAACGCGACGCTCGAGCCACACACCCAGGAGCGATTCTCCCCGTCCTACGTCGACGCGCTGTTCACGACGGCGCGCGACGTCACCGCGTTCGCGTCGATGGTGCAGCAGCCGAACACCGACGCCGCGCGACTGGAACGGGCGATCCTCTACGCCGAAGCGTCCCAGTACATCGGGAACGAGGGCTCCGGCCGGAACTGGATCGACGCGGTGAACGGCGTCACGGATCCGACCTTCGCCGGACTCCTCCCCGACACATCGCAACCCCTCACCTTCACCTCGCCCACGGGGACGATCCCCCTGCGGATGGGCGATCCCGGCGGCCGGGTGTTCGACGTGGTCGTCGAGGTCGCGTCAGGCCGGGTCGAGTTCCTCGACGGCCGGACCCGAACCGTTCGGATCGACCGCCCCAACCAGGTGGTCACGTTCGACGCCGAGGTGAAGGCGTCCGGGAGGAGCTCGATCGAGGTGCGGGTCCGGTCCCCGAACGGGCTGGTGCTGTCGCAGGGAGTCCTCGTGGTTCGTTCCACCGCCCTGAACCCGATCGCCCTCATCATCACGGTAGGTGCCGGCCTTGTGTTGGTCGGCCTGTGGTCGAGGAGGCTCTTCCGACGTCGGAGCTCGTGAGCCCGGAGATGGGCTCGGAACAACCCCGGGACACCCCGGAGTCGTTGATGCGGCACGCCGCCGTGATGACGGTCGGCACCACGTTGTCCCGCTTGACCGGGTTCCTCCGGCTCACGGCGATGACGGCGACCCTGGGCGTCACCGTCAGCGCGCTCGGTTCGATCTACACGGTCGCGAACCTAACGCCGAACATCGTCTACGAGCTGATCCTCGGAGGCATCCTCACCTCCGTCTTCGTCCCGGTGTTCGTGCACCGCCTCGAGACGGCCGGCGCGGCGGACGCCCGCGAGGTGACCGACCGGCTGATCACGCTGGTCCTCGTGATCGCGCTCGGGGTCGCGGCGCTCGGCGCGCTGTTCGCCGAGCCGATCATCCGGCTCTACCTGGTGACCTCGCACGCGCCCGACCGCGAGGCGCAGATCCGGCTCGGGGTGTTCTTCCTCCGCTGGTTCATGCCGCAGATCGTCTTCTACGCGGTCGGCGCGGTGGTGATCGGCCTCCTCCAGGCGCACCGGCGGTTCGCGGCGCCGATGTTCGCCCCGATCCTCAACAACCTCGTGGTGATCGGGACGTTCATCGCGTACGCGATCGTGCGCGGCAGTCGGCCGCCTCGCGTGGTCGGCATCACCACCGCGGAGGAAACGATCCTCGCGGTCGGGACGACGCTGGGCGTGGTCGCGATGACGGTCGCCCTCTGGCCCTCCCTCCGATCGCTCGGATACCGGGTCCGGTTCCACCTGGACTGGCGACACGAGGCGATCCGCCGGCTCGTGCGGCTGGCGGCCTGGGTCGCCCTCTACGTCGCGGCGAACCAGCTCGCCTATCTCCTGGTGATCGTGCTGAACAACCGGTTCCGCGCCGGGCCGCAGATCTACACGACGGCGTTCACGGTGTTCCAGCTCCCGCACGCGATCTTCGCGGTCTCGATCTTCACCGCGCTGCTTCCCGGGATGAGCGAGCGGTGGAGCGTGGGCCGGCCCGAGGAGGTCCGGACCCTGGTCTCCCGGGGGCTCCGAGACACGGTGGTGGTCACGATCCCGGCGGCGATCGGCCTGATCGTCCTCGCGGAGCCGATCGTGCGACTCCTCTTCCAGCACGGCGAAGCGCTCACCCGAGACTCGGTCGCGATCGCCCGGACCCTCCAGGGCTTCGCGGTGGGGCTCCTGTTCTTCTCGAGTTTCCAGCTCCTCACGAGGAGCTTCTACGCGATGCAGGACACCAAGACACCGGCGATCGTGAACGTCGGCGCCGCGTGCGTGAACATCGCGGCCGCGTTCCTCTATACGTGGGTGCTCCCGCTCGGGCTCCGTGGGATGGCGCTCGCCCACGCCACCTCGTACGTGGTCGGCGCCGCGCTGCTCTTCTGGCTGTTGCGGGAACGCCTCGGCGCGCTCGACGGAGCGCGCATCGCTCGGACCGTGGCGAAGGTCTCGCTCGCCGCGATCGTGTCGGGAGGGGCCGCGTTCGCGGTCACCGAGCTGTGGACGGTGCCGGTCTCAGGCGAGCATCTGCTCCTCCAGGCCGCAAGGGTGGCAAGCGCGATCCTCCTGGGGATGCTGGTGTTCGTGATCTCGGCCCTTATCCTGCGGGTCGGAGAGGTCGATGACCTGAGGAAGGCGGTCCTCAGGAGGTTCCGGTGAAGGATCGGCTCCACGACGAAGCCGGGCTCGTCGGCAAGATGATCATCCTCTGGGTCCTGATCCTTGCCGCGCTCGCCCTCGCGGCGGTCGACACCGCGTCGATCGCGTTCACCACCTACAAGCTCTCCGACGTCGGCTCCCAGGCGGCCAGCGAAGGGGCAAGGACCTTCGACCACAGCCACGACATCCGCGACACCTGTGAACGCGTGGCGAGCGTCGTGCAGGAGGAGGATCCGGACGCCAAGCTCACCAAACGCGGCTGCCGCGTGGAACGGCCGAGCGGCCTCGTGACCGTGGCGATCCGCAAGCGAGCCAACACGATCGTGGCCGACCGGATCCCCTGGACCGAGCGCTTCGCCGTCGTCGTGGTGAAGGAGACCGCGGGACCGCCCTCCCTGTAGCGTTCGCCCGTGGACGCCACCGACAGCGACGAGCAGCTCGTCCGCCGGTTCCAGGAGGGGAGCTCGGCCGCATTCGAGGCGCTGGTGACGCGCCACGGGACCCGCATCTACAACCTGTGCCTCCGGGTGCTCGGGGATCCCGACGAGGCTGCCGACGCCTCCCAGGACACGTTCCTCACCGCCCTCCGCAAGCTCAACACGTTCCGCGGGGAGGCCGCGTTCACGACGTGGCTGCACCGGGTTGCGGTGAATGCCTGCTACGACTCCCTGCGTCGCAAGCGTCGCCGCCCGATGCTCCATCTCGTCTCCGAGGAGCAGGGCGAGGGTCAGGAGCCGGGTCCGCCGCTCCCGGATCCGTCGGATGACGTCGCCCGCTCCGTCGATGTGGCCAGGGCGCTCCAACAGGTCCCCGAGGAGTTCCGCGTGGTGCTCGTGATGGCGGACGTCCAGGACCTCCCCTACGAGGAGATCGCCAGGGTCCTCGAGGTCCCCGTGGGGACGGTGAAATCGAGGGTCTTCCGAGGTCGCGCGGCGCTGGGACGGGCCCTCGGCCTCGAACGCGGGGAACCGCGGCGAGCGTCACGGTCGTCAGAGGACACGGCATGAACCATCCTCACGACCTGCTGGCCGACCTCGTCGACGGGACCCTGGACGCGGATCGCCGCGCCGGGATCGAGGCCCACCTGGACACCTGCGAGGACTGCCGAGCGGATCTCGCCGCCGCGACCACCGGCCGGGATGCGGCCCGATCCCTCGACCCCGTGCGCGCCCCGACGGATCTCCATCAGCGCGTGATGGTTGCCGGCGGCGGCGGCGGCGCCCGCCCCCGCTGGTACCGGTGGGCCGGCGCCGCCGCCGCCGCCGCGGTGGTCGCGGCGATCGCGATCGCCCTCCCCAACGTCGGGAACGGTGCCGACGAGGGCGGCTCGGGGGGTGCGGCACGGAGCGTCGAGGCGGCGCGGGCACCCGAGTCGGACGCAGCCGGGGCAACGGCCGCCGTCGCCGTGGAGAAGCAAGACCGGAACTACGACGGCCGAGGCCTCGAGGAACTCGCGAAGGACACCGCGAAGGGCCGTTCCCAGCCCGCGGCCTTCGCCGGCGCAGCGAAGGACGGATCGGAAGCGGTCCGCTGCATCGAACGGAGCCTCGGCGTGAGCCTGAAAGGCCGTCTGGTCCGATTGATCGAAGCTCGGTTCGGTGGAACACCTGCATACATCGCCGTCTACCTGGAAGGTCCCGGGGCGCAACAGGCAGCCGACACCTCCGCCGTCTACGTCGCCTCGAAGGGCGACTGTCGCTTCCTCTCGACCGCCGCGGCGAAGCTCTAGGACCCCCGGGAAGCGCCCGCTCCTTTTCGGCGTTCGGCCGTATGGGAGGATTGGTCGGATGGGCAGGGACGCACCGAACGACGTCCGCGACGTGATCGTGATCGGCTCCGGGCCGGCCGGGTTCACCGCGGCGCTCTACCTGGCCAGGGCCAACCTCGCGCCGGTGGTCCTCAAAGGCCTCGAGGCTGGAGGGCAGCTGATGCTGACCACGGACGTCGAGAACTACCCAGGGTTCGTCGACGGGATCCTTGGCCCGGAGCTGATGGATCAGATGGAGAAGCAGGCCGCCCGGTTCGGGGCCGAGATCCTTCCCGTGCACGTCACCGAAGTTGATCTCGGGACGCGACCGTTCGGCGTCTGGGCCGGAGACCAGGAGTGGCGGGCCAAGACGCTGGTGATCACCACCGGCGCGACCGCCCGGTGGCTCGGCGTTCCCGGCGAGGAGAAGCTCCGCGGCCGCGGGGTCTCCGCCTGCGCCACCTGCGACGGCTTCTTCTTCCGGGACCGTGAGCTGGTCGTCGTGGGCGGCGGGGACTCCGCGATGGAAGAGGCCACGTTCCTCACGAGGTTCGCCTCGAGGGTCACGATCGTCCATCGACGCGACGAGTTCCGGGCTTCGAAGATCATGCAGGACCGGGCGATGGGGAACCCCAAGATCGAGGTGATCTGGAACGCGGAGGTCACCGAGGTCCTCGGCGACGGCTCGGTGACGGGGGTCCGGCTCCGCGACACGGTGAACGGGGAGACGCGCGAGCACCCGACGGACGGGCTGTTCGTAGCGATCGGACACACACCGAACACGGAGCTCTTCCGGGATCGGTTGGAGCTCGATGGCGACGGGTACATCGTCGTAGCGGAGCCGAGGACGAGCACCTCCGTGGAGGGTGTCTTCGCCGCAGGGGATGTCACCGATCGGATCTATCGTCAGGCCGTCACCGCCGCCGGGCAGGGCTGCAAGGCTGCGATGGATGCCGAACGACTGCTGGAGGCCGAAGCGCACGCCACCGCCTGAGGCGGGTGGGAATCCCGCCGGAGGATCGAGCGTTGCAACAAGGCGAGTCGCCAGAGGTCCACTCCGGTCGGCTCCGAGAGGAGAAGGACGATGGCCAACATCGGAGACGTGACCGACACCGGGTTCCAGGCAGACGTGCTCGATTCAGAGACGCCGGTCCTGGTCGACTTCTGGGCGGAGTGGTGCGTCCCGTGCCACATGGTCTCGCCGGTGGTCGAGGAGATCGGCGTGGACAAGGGCGAGGGGCTCAAGGTCGCCAAGCTCAATATCGACGAGAACCCCGACGCCACCCGGACCTACGGGGTGATGTCGATCCCCTCGCTGATCCTCTTCAAGGGGGGCAAGGAGGTCGTCCGCGTCACGGGCGCACGCCCGAAGGACGCGATCCTGCGCGACCTCGACCCGCACCTGTCGTAGGACGGCCGGGCGGCGCGCGGTTGCCGCGCGTCCGGCGCCCCCCGCACACTCGAACGGTGCGGATCTTCCATACGGGCGATCGGGGGCGCGAGATCCTGGACATCCAGGAGCGGTTGGTGGCGCTCGGCGCCGTGATCGACGGCGCCGAACGCGACGGCAGCTTCGGTCCCCAGACCGAAGCTGCCGTCCGTTGGTTCCAGGAGCGTCGGCACCTCCGGGTCGACGGATTGGTCGGCGCCGACACCTGGGCGCAGCTGGTCGAGGCCGGCTGGCGCCTCGGGGACCGCACCCTCTACCACCGCGCGCCGATGTTCCGCGGCGACGACGTCCGAGAGCTTCAACGGAAGCTGAACGCGCTGGGCTTCGACGCCGGCAAAGAGGACGGGCTCTACGGCCCGCGGACCGACGCGGCGCTCCGGCAGTTCCAGCGCAACGTCGGCGACGACCCCGATGGGATCGTGGGGCCGCACACGCTCGCCATCCTCGGGCGGATGCGGCCGCTGGACGAAGCCCCCTCACGAGCGATGGTGCGAGAGCGCGAGCAACTGGCGGACCCGCGCGGTCCGATCGAGGGGCGCGTGATCGCGATCGACGTCGGAGACGGTCCACAGACCGGCGACGACGTCCATCGGCGCGTGGCGCGCGCCCTCGCGGCCGAGCTCTCCGACGCGGGCGCCGAGGCGCGGATGATCGCTGGCGAGGCAGCCGTTCCGTCGGAGCGAGCCCGCCTGGCCAACGAGACGGGGGCGGCCGCCTGCATCACGATCGAACTCACCGCCGGCGACCGAGATGGGGTGGGCGGCCCGGCGTGCTCGTACTTCGGAACGCGGACCACGCACTCCCCGACCGGGCTCGTGCTCGCGCAGTTGATCCTCGAGGAGCTAGAGGCGGAGATCGCGCTGCCCGGCCGGATCCAGCCGCTCACGATCGCGACGCTCCGGGAAACGAGGATGCCCGCGGTGCAGGTCGAACCGCTGACGGCCGACACCGATCGAGCCCGCGAGCTGCTCGCCGACGAACGCTTTCCGGCACGCGTGGGGCACGCGATCGCCGCCGGCGTCAGGCGCTTCTTCGTGGTCTAGCGGCGAACACCGACAGGACGAAGCCCAGCAACGACCCCAAGACGATCGCCTTGACGGCGCGCCGACGTTCCTCGGCGGCCCGCAGATCACCCACGACCGATAGGCTACGCGCTCGACGTTCGACGGGAGCGATTCGCGATGCGGGCACCCTTCTTGCTCTTCGGGCCCTTCCTCCTGATCTGGCTCGCCGCGACGGCCGTCTGGATCTGGGCGATCGTGGATGTCGTCAAGGTACCTGACGATTCGATGTTCCGGGCCGGGAACAAGTTGATCTGGGTCCTCGTCGTCGTGTTCACCCACGTGATCGGAGCGATCATCTACTTCGCGGTCGGTCGTCCGGAGCCGGGTCGACGATCGGGCTCCGGTCCGCCGCCTCCGCCGCCCGGCACGCTTCCGTGACGTTTCCGGTCGTTCTGATCACCGGTGGTGGCGGCGGGATGGGACGAGCGATCGCACGACGTCTCCACGGCGAGGCGGTCGTCGTCGCCGTGGACCTCGACGACGACCGCCTCGCCGCGCTCGCGGAGGAGCTCCCCGGGGTCGACACGATCGTCGCCGACGTCTCCGACGTCGGCGCCTGCGACGCGATGATCGAACGCACCGTCGAGCTTCATGGGCGGCTCGACGTGGTGATCGGGGCGGCCGGTGTGTGGGTCGAGGGGCCGGCCGATCGGATGACCGAGATGCACTGGGACGCCGTGATCGGCGTGAACCTGAAGGGTGCGTTCTTCACCTGCCGAGCCGCGATCCCCCACCTGGTCCAGACCGAGGGGAGCATCGTGCTGATCTCGAGCGACTACGGGCTCGTGGGAGGTCCAGGGGCGTCCGTCTACGCCGCGTCGAAGTTCGGCGTGAACGGCATCGTTCGGTCGCTCGCGATCGAGCTCGCGCCGCAGGGTGTCCGAGTCAACAGCATCTGCCCGGCGGACGTGGACACACCGATGCTCGCCGGCCAGGCCCGCGACTACGGCGATGGCGACGAGGCGGAGTACCTCCGGCGGCTCCTCGACACGCTGCCGCAAGCGGGGCGTGCTCGATTCATCACGCCCGAGGAAGTGGCCGGCGTGGTCGCCTTCCTCTGCTCACCGGAGGCGACACCGATCACGGGGGCGTGCATACCGATGGAATGGGGCGTCACGGCCGGCTATTGACCCGTGGTGTATGACGCCGTCACTCAGTCGGGGGCCAACCCGGGCCCCGAGCCGACGATCTCTGAGACGATCCGCTCCAGATCGTCGGCGGAACCGAACTCGATCACGACCTGACCCCGCTTGCGACCCATCCTGATCTGGACGCGGGTGGCGAGCTGCTCGGAGAGGATCTCCTCGACCTCCGCCAGGCTCGGGTCGGACGCACGGGCGCCGTCCGCCGGCGTCGAGGCACGCTTCTTCTCGGCAGGTACCTCGATGAAGCGGCGCACGATCTCCTCGGTCTCGCGGACCGAGAGATCCTCGGCCACGACGCGAAGCGAAAGCGACGCCATCGCCTCTGCCTCACCCAGCGCGAGCAGCGCGCGCGCGTGCCCCGCGGAGAGCTTGTCGTCGGCCAACAGCTGCTGAACCTCGAGGGGCAGCGCCAGCAGACGGATCGTGTTGGCGATATGCGACCGGGAGACGCCGACCCGATCGGCCAGCTCCTCCTGCTTGAGCCCCAGCTCGTCCAGGAGCTGCCGGAACGCCTCCGCGAGCTCGATCGGATCGAGGTCCTCCCGGTGGATGTTCTCGATCAGGGCTTCCCGGAGGAGGTCCGAATCCTCCGACTCGCGCAGGACCACCGGGACGGTAGCCATGCCGGCGAGTTTCGCCGCACGCAGGCGCCGCTCCCCCGTCACCACCTCGTAGCCCGACCCGCTCCTACGGACCACCAGCGGTTGGAGGATCCCCACCTCCCGGATCGAAGCGGCGAGCTCCGCGAGGCTCTCGTCGTCGAAACGGCTCCGGGGCTGCTTGGGGTTGGGGGAGATCGAGTGGGTGGGGACCTCCAGCAGGCCGGTGCTCGTCTCTCCGGCCTCCGGGGCACCGGGGATCAACGCGGACAGCCCTCGACCGAGCCCGCCTCGCTTCGCCATCACTCCCCCTTCCGGAACAGCCGCCATCTTCGCTTCGGAGCCTTCTCGCTGTCGAGGGTTCCTCCGATGTCGGGCGACAGCGCCCGGTCGCTACCGACCGCCGGAGACGGCATCGGTTCCTCCCGGCCAGCCTCGATGTCGAGATCGGCGGCCTCGTCGATCACGACGACCCGGCGCTCGGGGAGTTCGCCGGGGGCGGGGGGTCTCGACAAGGGCTTCACCCGAGGCTCCGGCTCCGGTGGAGGCTCGAGCCACTCCTCCGGATCAATGGCCGTCGCGATCGAGGCGGACGGCTGAGGGGGATCACGCTCGACGTCCGATTGGGGTCGCGCCGGATGGTCGCTCAGGTGGACCTCTCGCCCCGGCGGTTCTCCCTGCGGCTCGAGCACACCTCCTTCCGGCTCCGCCGTCGCCTGTAGCGGGGTCTCGTCCGGAGCTTCCGGCTCGGGATCCGGCTCGGCCATCTCCGCCCTCTCCTCCTCGACGGCTGTCACCGGCTCCGGCTCGAAGCTCTCCGGAGGCGAGCCGTTCGTCTGCATGGGGGTGATCACGACCGCGGAGAGGTCCTCGAACGAAGGCATCGGGGCCTCGGGTGGCGGGCGCAGGGCGACCTCCCTGGCCAGCTCACGATAGGACTCGGCGCCCTTCGATCGTGGGTCGTAGACGGTGATGGGCTGGCCGAAACCGGGTGCCTCGGAGAGGCGGACCGTTCGCGGGATGATCACGTGATACACGAGCTCGCCGAAATACCGCTGGACCTCCTGGACGACCTGTTCGGAGAGCTTGGTCCGGGGATCGAACATCGTCATGACGATGCCGGAGAGACGGAGATCCGAGTTGATGTTCTGCTGGACGAGGGAGACGTTGCGGAGGAGCTGCCCGAGGCCCTCGAGCGCGTAGTACTCACATTGGATCGGGACGATCAGCTCCTCCGCCGCCGTGAGGGCGTTGATCGTCAGGAGTCCCAGCGAAGGCGGGCAGTCGAGGAGGATGAAGTCATACACACCCTCGACGATCGGCTCGATCGCTTTCTTCAGTCGGGCTTCCCGGGAGAACTGGGAAACCAGCTCGATCTCGGCGCCGGCGAGGTCGATCGTAGCCGGGACGGCGTGTAACCGGTCGACCGGCGTGGGAACGATCGCCGCCTGGATCGCAGCGTCGGCGACGACGACGTCATACACACTGATGTCTCGCGCGTCGTGACGGATCCCCATGCCCGTCGAGGCGTTCCCTTGTGGGTCCAGATCGATCACGAGCACGCGGTACCCGATGTCCGCCAGCGCCGCTCCGAGGCTGACCGCGGTGGTGCTCTTGCCGACCCCGCCCTTCTGGTTGGCGATCGCGATGATCCGTGCCCGGCCGGGGACGGCGGGAACCTCGGGCTTCTTCTTGCGCGGTGAGCGCCCGGGTTTGGCGGGGGATGGAGCGTCCGGGGTGGGGCGAACGGGACGCGACGTGTCGGCAGGAGCCTTCGTCACTGTCGCGTCATGATAACGATGGGCCCGCCGCTTTCAAGACCGACTTCGGGAGCGAACCGGGCGTGCACACCCTCGGGGACCATCTCGGGGGTGAAGCTCGCTCCGGCCCAGTAGAGGAGGAGCCCGGACGGGCCGAGGAGCCTCTGCGCGGCTCCCCAGGTCGTCCCTGCGCTGCCGAACCCTCGAGCCACCACGACGTCCACCTCCGCGACCAGGTCCTCCACGCGTCCGGGGTGAACGGTGGCGTTGGGCACCGGCACCGACTCCACGACCAGCTCGAGGAACGCCGCCCGCAAGCGCCGCGGCTCCGTGAGTGTCGCCTCCAGGTCCGGCCGGGCGATCGCCAGGGGGATGCCGGGGAGACCGCCGCCCGATCCAAGGTCACAGATCAGTCCGGCCTCCGAGGGGAGTAGAGGTAGGGCCCGGAGGCTGTCCTGGATGTGCCGCGCCCACAGGTGCGACACATCCGCCCTGGACACCACGCCGAGGGGAGCGCCTCGTTCGTCGAGCAGAACCACATAGCGTCGCAGCCGCTCGACCTGTTCGGAGGTCAGGTGGTCGGAGGCCGAACCCTCATGTTTCACGTGAAACATGGCCTCCCGCAGCTTCGGGCCGGCCGAGGCCGCTACGCCGGCCGGATCACGACGAAGCGCTCGGGCTCGGCGCCCTCGGAGACGCTTTCGAGGCCCTCGAACTCCGCGACGACGTCGTGGACCAGCTTCCGCTGGTACGGGTTCATCGGATCCAAGCTCTCCTCGCGGCCGGTCCGATCGACCCGCTCCGCGATCTCCCGGGCCCGTTCGATCAGTCGGTCCTCCTGGCGCTTCCGGTAGTCCTCGACGTCGACGAGCACCCGGATCCGTTCATCGAGGCGCCGGCCGACGGCCGTCCTGGCGAGCTCCTGGATCGCGTCCAGCGTCTGCCCGTGCCGGCCGATCAACAGCGCCATGTCCTCTTCGGGACCGTCGACGATATCGACGTAGATGTGCCCGCCGTGCGTGGTCGGCTCCGCGATCGCGTCGATCCCCATGCGGTCGAGGAGCTCCTCGACGAAATCCGCCATCGCGTCGGCCTGCCCCTCGAGCGACTCGGTGGTCGGCTCGGGTTCGCGTTCCCTCGATCCGTCCATCACGACCTCCGTGGGCGCTTCGGTCGGTCGGGTCCCGATCCCTTCGGGCGACCCGATCCGCCGCCCTTGGGCCGTCCCGAGCCGCCCCCGGAGCCCTTCGCGGATCCGCCCGATCCCTTGTCCTTCCGTGGAGGAGGCTTGCGGAACTCGGTCGTCCCCGGCTGGCGGCGCTCCCGCTCTCGCTCGGCACGATCCATGAGGTTGCTCATGAAGCCCCCGCGAGGCTTGTCGCCCTTCTTGGCGGCCTTCTGCTTGACCTCCTCGAGCCGTCGATCCATCGCCGCCGGCCCGATGTGGCCGAGGCGGAGCATCACGGTCTGTTGCCCGATCTGGAAGAGGTTGGACACGGTCCAGTACAGGACCAGACCCGCGGGGAACGCGAAACCGAACACGCCGAAGAGGACCGGCATGACCCGGGAGATCACGCGGGTCTGTTGGTTCTGGGCAGAAGCCGGTGTAACGCGCTGGGTCTGCCACGTCGAGTAGAACGTGGAGGCGATCATGAACGCCAGGATCACGAAGTACGGAATCCTGTCCGCTGCCGAGTCCCCGCAGTTCAACGTGTCCCCGCTTGGCTTGGCCTGCGTGTTCAGGACCGGGACCGTCTTCCCCGACTGCTGCGCCGAACACTGCAGGTTCAGGAACAGGAAGTGCTGACCTTCCTGATTGTGCTCGGTCACGTCGACGAAGAGCTGCGAGTCCTCCGGCAGGTGGTTGTTCTTGAACTCGACACCGGGCGGCTTCGCCGGATCGTTCGGTGCGTAGGGGATCGGGGCTCTGATCACGGAGTACATCGCGATCAGGATCGGGAACTGCAGCAGCAGGGGCAGACAGCCGCCTAACGGGTTGACCCCGTACTCCTGGTACAGCTTCATCGTCTGCTCTTGGACCTTCTGCTTGTTCCCCTTGTACCGACGCTGGATCTCCTTGATCTTCGGCTGCAGCGCCTGCATGGCCTGCATCGACTTGATCTGCTTGATGCCCAGGGGGAGCAGCACGATCCGGAAGATGAGCGTCAGGATGATGATCGAGATCCCGAGGTTCCCGGTCAGGTCGTAGAGCCGCGCGAGGAACCACCCGATCCCGTCGAGGAGCGCCTGGAAGGGGCCGATCTCAGCCAGCATGCCGCACTCTCACACTCTGTATGTCATCATCATACGAGCGGCGTGCTGGCGGCACCGGGTCCAGGCCGCCCCGGCCGAACGGGTTGCAACGCAACACCCGGACGGCCGCCAACCAGGATCCGCGGATCGCTCCGTGGGTCCGGATCGCCTCTTCCGCGTACCGAGAGCAGGTGGGGGAGAAGCGACACTGCCCGCCGAGCCAGCCGGAGAGCGTCACCCGGTACACCCCGATCAACGCCACGAGCGTCAGCCGGATCGGGGTGCCGGCCAGCCAGAGAGCGCGACGCAGCGACGTCATCGGTGCGCCTCTCGCGCCAGCAGCTCCGTCATCTCCGCCACCAGGTCCTGGGTTCGGGCCCCTCGGATCGTCTGTCGAGCCACGACCACGACGTCGCGACCCTCGATCCCGTCCGGCGCGATCTCATGGAGCGCCGCTCGAAGGATCCGCCTCGCCCGGTTCCGTTGCACCGCACCGCCGACCTTCTTTCCGGCGACCAACGCGATCCCGCCCGAACCGGGTGCCGCGAACAGTACCACCCGTTCTCCGTGCGCAGGCCGGCCCTCGTGGAACACGCGCTCGATGCTGGAGCCCCGCACGTCAGCGGGAAACGGTGAGGCGGCTGCGGCCCTTCCGCCTGCGAGCGGCGAGGATCGCCCGCCCGGCGCGCGTGCGCATCCGGAGGCGGAACCCGTGCGTCTTGGCGCGCCGTCGCGTGTTGGGTTGGTAGGTGCGCTTGCCTTTGGCCATCGCTCGAGCCCCGTCGAGTCGTAACGAAGGCCGGCTGCCCGCCGGCCGGAGGAGGAAGTATACGGAAACATCGCTGGACACAGGGCTTGACAACAGAAAGAGCGCCAAGACGCCGAGGCTCGCTCGCGTTCGCCGGAAGCGCGGTGCTAGAGTCCGCCCGCACTCGCCCGGGGGGTGATGAGGCCCGGGTGTCCCCCCTGGCCCCGACCTCAGCTGACGAGGCTATCCACCGTTGTGGAAAGGTCCTGTGGAATCTCAGATGGCCGTGGCGTTGCCTGATCAGGAGGCTCGGCGGACCTGGTCGGCCGTCCTGGACCGAGCCAGAGCGGAGCTGCCGGAGACCACGTTCCTGATGTGGTTCACGGACGTGCGTCCTACCCGTTTGGAAGACGAGGTGCTCTCGCTCGCCGTTCCCAGCCAGTTCGTCCGAGAACGATTGCAGCACAATCATCTCGGATTGATCGCCACCACCGCCACCGAGGTCTATGGCCGGCCGGTCAAGATCCACATGGAGGTCGACGAGGCGATCCGACACGAGGAGGCGCCGGCGATCGATCTGACCGCGCCGATCGACCGCACGGCGGCGCCGGCCGCCTTCGCGGCGATCGGCGCGCCCGCGCCCCCCGCTCAGGTGCCGGCCCAGGCGGCCCGGACGCTCGGGGCGCCAGGACTGCCGTTCCCCAACTACACCTTCGACGCCTTCGTCCCCGGACCGTCGAGCAGGTTCGCGCACGCGGCGGCGATGGCCGTCGCGGAGGCGCCGCTGTCGACCGCGTACAACCCGCTGTTCATCTACGGCGGCACCGGGCTCGGCAAGACGCACCTGCTCGTCGCGATCGGTCATCACATCTGGCGACTGATGCCGGACACGCGGATCAAGTACGTGACGTCGGAGCAGTTCGTCACCGAATTCATCAAGGCGGTGCGCGAACGCCAGGGCGACGCGTTCCGTCACAAGTACCGCGAGGTCGACATCCTGCTCGTCGACGACATCCAGTTCCTGGCCAAGCGCGAGGAGACGCAGACCGAGTTCTTCCATACGTTCAACCACCTGCACGGCGCCGGGCGGCAGATCGTGATCGCGTCCGACCGGCCGCCCCACGAGCTCTCGGGGCTGGAGGAGCGGCTCGTGAGCCGGTTCCGATGGGGACTGTGCGTCGACGTCCAGCCGCCGGACCTCGAGACGAGGATCGCGATCCTTCAGCTGAAGGCGGAGCGGGAGAACATCCCGGCCGTTCCCTCCGAGGTGATCGAGTTCGTCGCCTCGAAGTTCGACCAGTCGGTCCGAGAGCTCGAGGGCGCGTTGGTCCGCGTGGTCGCCTGGTCCGAGCTCACCCGCCAACCGATCGACATCGAGCTCGCCGAACGAGCGCTCCAGGACCTGATCCCGCAGACCGAGCACGAGATCCCGCCGCCCTTGATCCTCGAGGAGACGGCGACGTACTTCCAGCTTTCCACCGGGGACCTCGTGTCCAAGTCGCGGTCCCGCCCGCTCACGCAGGCGCGCCACATCGCGATGTACCTGATGCGCGAGTGCACCGGCCTCTCCCTCGTGAAGATCGGTGAGATCTTCGGCGGGCGTGACCACACCACCGCGCTCCACGGGATCAAGAAGGTGGAGGACGAGATGCGTTCCCGCGACGACACGTTCCGGCAGGTCCAAGACCTCACCAGGATCATCCGGGGCAGGGTCCGGGGGATCGCATGAGGATCGTGGACATCCCTCGTGGAAGCTGTGGATCCCGACGGCGCGCGAGCCGGTCCCGCCCAGACCGACAGAACTCTTCCACAGCCCATCCACATGTCCGACACCCCAGCTACGCTGCGGCGATGCATGCTTCTTCCACATCCCCACCGTCCCTACCGCTACTGGTTCTCAGGAAGGACCTAGAAGCTTCAGGAGGTACGTCCACATGAAGTTCCGATGCGACCGCGACGCTCTCTCCGAGGCGCTCCAGACCGTCCAACGAGGCGTCTCCACGAGGCCGGGAATCCCGGCGCTCACCGGCGTCCTCCTCGAGGCCGGCGACGGGGGGACGCTCACGCTGACCACGACGGACCTGGAGGTCTCGGCCCGGCTCGCGATCGAGGTCCAGGTGCACGAGCCGGGGATCGCCTTGGTGCCGGCCCGACTCCTCGCCGACACCGTGAAGTCTCTCGCCGAAGCCCCGGTCGATCTGGAGACCGATCAGTCCCAGGCGCATCTCCGGTGCGCGGCGTACGAGGGTGCGTTGCGGCTGCTTCCCGCCGACGACTTCCCGGCCCTGCAGGAGCCGAGCGGCACGCGCATCTCCGCCGACCCCGGTGCGTTCGCGGAGGCCGTCGGCCAGGTCGCTCGGGCGGCGTCGAGGGACGAGGCTCGCCCGGTCCTCACCGGCGTGTTGCTCGAGGTGAGCCGGGAGGGCGTGGTCCTCGTGGCGACCGACTCGTACCGGCTCGCGGTTCGCGATCTGGTGGCCACCGCCGACGGCGAGGCCCGCGCGATCGTTCCCGAGCGGGCGCTGTCGGAGGCCGGTCGTGCCGCCGTCGATCAGAAGGGGGAGATCGAGGCGCTCACGGACGGTTCGCAGATCGCGTTCCGGATCGGATCGCTCACACTGACGTCTCGCCTGATCGAGGGGGAGTTCCCGAACTACCGGCAGCTGCTGCCGGAGAGTTACGAGAGCCGGCTGACGATCTCGCGCCAGCAGCTCCTCGAGGCGGTGCGCCGCGTCGGGCTCCTGGCCCGGGACACGAGCCCCGTGCGGCTGGAGTTCAACGCGCTCGGCGTGAAGCTCTCGTCGTCCAGTCCTGACCTGGGACAGGCCGTCGAGACGGTCGAGGCTCGGTACGAGGGGGATGACCTCACGGCCGCATTCAACCCGCAGTACCTGATCGACGGACTCACCGCCGCCATCGGGGAGAGCGTTCGGATCGACATCCGCGACGGGCTGAAGCCCGGCGTCGTGCGCGGGGAGGGCGACGAGCTGACCTACCTCGTGATGCCGGTCCGACTGCCCGCCGCCGTCGGCTGAGCGCGGTGCCGCGCACGGGATGCACCTGGAGTGGCTCGAGCTCCGGGACTTCCGCAACCATCGGCACACCGAGCTCGAAGGGATCCCCGACGGGCTGATCGTCGTGGTCGGCCCGAACGGCGAGGGCAAGACGAACCTGCTCGAGGGGATGTTCTTCCTCTACGCGCTCCGCTCGCCGCGCGCCTCGACCAACGCGCCGCTCGTCCGGGAAGGAGCGGAGGCCGGATTCGTCCGCGGGGAGTTCTCCGGTGACGGTGGCCGGTCGCTCGTCGAGATCGAGATCCCCACGAAGGGGGCGAGCCGCGTGAAGCTCAACCGGAGCCCGGTCCGGCGCAAGCGAGAGCTGCGCCGGCAGGTCCGAGCCGTCCTCTTCGGGCCGTTCGACCTGTCGATCGTGATCGGCGACCCGGGGAAGCGGCGGGACTTCCTGGACGAGGCGATCCTGGCGCTGTGGCCTTTGAAGGACGGGCTGACGACCGCGTACGACCGGGCCCTCCGCCAGCGGAACCGCCTGTTGAAGGAGTGGGAGGGACGCGGCGCGCCGACGGACCTGGAAGCGTGGGACGAGGAGCTCGTCCGGACCGGCGTGCCGTTGATCGAGGCGCGGGCCGAGGCCGTGCAGCGGCTGGCGGCCGGCGCCTCGATCGAGTTCGCGGCGCTCGCCGGCTACGGGCTCCTCGTGGAGTACGCGCCGAACGTGACGGCGCCGGGCGACACAACGGAGGCGTCGTTCCGCGCGCAGCTCGCGTCGCGGCGGGCCGACGAGCTCGTTCGCAGGACCTCGCTCGTCGGCCCGCACCGCGACGACCTGACGCTCGCCGTTCGCGATCTCGGGGCTCGATCGTTCGGGTCGCACGGTGAGACGTGGGCCGCCGCCCTCTGTCTGCGGCTGGGACTGGCGCAGGCCGTCGTGGCCGAGGCTGGCGAGCCTCCGCTGCTCCTGGTGGACGATCCTTTCAGCGCCCTCGACCCGGACCGGCGCGACCGGATCGCCGAGCGCCTGTCCTCGCGAGGCGGCCAGGTCGTGATCAGCGTGGCGGACGAGGCCGACGTCCCGTCGGCCTCGTCCGCGGTGTGGGACGTCCACGGCGGGGCCGTGGACGTCCGGGGCGCCTAGCGATGCCGGAGGCCAAGGGCTTCGGCCGCCGCCCCCGCGACCCGACCGACGAGCCCGTCGAGCTCGGCGAGGTGATCGACGGGCTGCTGTCCGAGCAGCTGTTCGCCAGGGGTATGCCGGTGGCGAAGCTCGCCGCCGCCTGGGCCGACGTCGTCGGCTCGCGCCTCGCCTCCGAGACGGCGCCGACATCGCTCGAAGCCGGCGTCCTGACGGTCGCCGCCACGTCCGGTCCGTGGGGGGCGCAGGCCCGATTCCTGGAGAACGAGATCCGCTCGCGCGCCGACGAAGCGCTCGGCGGCGGGCAGGTCCGCTCGGTGCGCGTGATCGTCCGAAACCGCAGGTAGACAGGCTATTTCCGTCGGTCGAACCGCGGTTCCCGTCCCTCTCGATTGGTAGAATGGTGTCGTTCGTGCGATGGCTCTCGTACGGCTCCCCGGAAGCGCCGTGGGTGGGCCTGCGCGAGCCCTGGAACGGAAGGACACCTTGGCCACCGCGACGCCGACGAAGAGATCGAAGACCCCCCAGAAGGACACCTACGACGCGCATAGCATCCAGGTCCTCGAGGGCGTCGAGCACGTTCGCCTCCGCCCCGGGATGTACATCGGCACCACCAGCTCCCGCGGGCTGCACCATCTCGTCTACGAGGTCGTCGACAACTCCGTCGACGAGGCGATGGCGGGTCGTGCGTCGAAGATCGTCGTCACCCTCCACGGGGACGGGAGCGTCTCCGTGCAGGACGACGGCGCCGGCATCCCCGTCAAGCCGATCCCCAAGGCGAAGGACCGGCGCCCGGCCGTCGAGGTCGCGCTCACGACCCTGAACGCCGGCGGCAAGTTCGGCGGTGGCGGCTACCGGATCTCGGGCGGGCTGCACGGGGTGGGTGTCTCCGTGGTCAACGCGCTCTCGGAGAAGATGACGGCCGAGATCCAGCGTGACGGGTTCACGTGGTCGCAGAGCTATGCGCGCGGGCGCTCGACCGGCAAGCTCGTCAAGGGCAAGACATCCAGGAAGACGGGGACGTCGATCCGATTCTGGCCGGACCCCGAGATCTTCACCGACGAGATCGAGTTCAAGCGGAGCGAGCTCGTGGAGCGGCTCCGCGAGCTCGCGTTCCTGAACGCGGGCCTCGAGATCCACCTCGTCGACGAGCGCGACGACCCGGCCACCAAGGACGTGTTCCGCTACAACGGCGGGCTCGTCGACTTCGTGAAGCACCTCGCGACCGGCAAGGACGCGATCACCCGAGTGATCCCCATCGGAGACAAGGCCGAGGACGCCGAAGTCGAGCTCGCGATGCAGTGGACGGCGGGGTACGCGGAGTCCGTCTACTCGTTCGCGAACACGATCAACACGCACGAGGGCGGCATGCACGAGGAGGGGTTGAAGAAGGCGCTCACCAACGTGCTCAACCGTTACGCGCGCTCCAAGGGCGTCCTCAAAGAGAAGGAGGACAACCTGATCGGCGAGGACGTGCGCGAGGGACTCGTGGCGATCCTGTCCGTCAAGCTCCGCGAGCCGCAGTTCGAGGGGCAGACCAAGACGAAGCTCGGTAACGCCTCGATGCGGTCGTTCGTCGAGACGACCCTGAACGCCCAGCTCGCCGAATGGTTGGAGGAGCACCCCACCGAGGCACGTCGCATCGTGCAGAAGGGCCAGCAGGCCGCCAAGGCGAGGCTCGCTGCCAAGCAGGCACGTGACCTCACTCGCCGCAAGTCGTTCCTCGACGGCGGGTCGCTGCCCGGCAAGCTCGCCGACTGCCAGCTGAACGACCCCGAGTCGTGCGAGCTGTACATCGTGGAGGGCGACTCGGCGGGCGGGAGCGCCAAGCAGGCGCGCGACCCGGCCAACCAGGCGATTCTGCCGATCCGCGGCAAGATCCTCAACGTCGAGAAGGCGCGGTTGCACAAGGTCCTCGAGAACGCGGAGATCCAGGCGCTCATCACCGCGATCGGGACGGGGATCGGCGACGAGTTCGAGCTCGACAAGGCCCGCTACCACCGGATCGTGTTGATGGCCGACGCGGACGTCGACGGCGCCCACATCCGCACGCTGCTGCTCACGTTCTTCTTCCGCAACATGCTGTCGCTGATCGACGCGGGCTACGTGTACCTGGCCCAGCCACCGCTCTACCTGCTCAAGGACGGCAAACAGGAGCAGTACTTCTACACGGAGCGCGAGTGGGAGTCGTTCCGGAAGAAGAACGGCAACGGCAGCAAGAAGCTCGACCCGCAGCGGTTCAAGGGCCTCGCGGAGATGGACGCCCACCAACTGTGGGACACCACGATGGACCCCGAGACCAGGACCCTCCTGCAGGTCACGCTGGAGGACGCCGCCACCGCGGACCGGCTGTTCACGGTGCTGATGGGCGAGGACGTACCGTCACGACGGGAGTTCATCGAGGCCAACGCGCAGTACGTCCAGAACCTGGACGTGTGACCGTGGCCGGAGCGGACGCGTAGCCGATGGCACAAGGCGGGTTGTTCGCCGGGCGGATCGAGCCGATCCAGCTCGAGGACGAGATCCAGCGGTCGTACCTCGACTACGCGATGTCCGTCATCGTGGGACGGGCGCTTCCGGAGGTCCGCGACGGGCTGAAACCGGTCCATCGCAGGATCCTCTGGTCGATGCTGGAGGGCGGCCTCCGTCCCGACCGACCGCACAGGAAGTCGGCATGGGCGGTCGGCGAGGTGGTCAAGAAGTACCACCCGCACGGGCTCGAGGCCGTGTACGACGCGCTCGTCCGGATGGGGCAGGACTTCTCCCTGCGTCATCCGTTGATCGACCCCCACGGGAACTTCGGCTCGGTGGACGGTGACCCGCCCGGCGCGATGCGCTACACGGAGGCCCGCCTGGCGTGGATGGCGATGGAGCTCCTTCGCGACATCGACGCCGAGACCGTCGACCTCGTGCCGAACTACGACGGCTACGAGCAGGAGCCGCTCGTCCTCCCCAGCCGGTTCCCCAACCTCCTGGTGAACGGGGCCGGCGGCATCGCGGTCGGGATGGCGACGAACATCCCGCCGCACAACCTGGGCGAGGTGATCGATGCGGTGGTCCACGTCCTCGATCACCCCGACGCGACGACGAAGGACCTGATGAAGTTCGTCAAGGGTCCTGACTTCCCGACCGGCGCGATCATCATGGGCCGCGACGGGATCAAGGACGCCTACGAGACCGGGCGCGGCTCGATCAAGGTGCGCGCCGTGTGCTCCGTCGAGGAGGGCTCCGGCGGCCGCTCGCGGGTCGTCGTCACCGAGCTGCCCTACCAGGTGAACAAGGCCCGGCTCGCCGAGAAGATCGCCGAGCTGACCAAGGCAGGCAAGGTCAAGGACATCGCCGACCTGAACGACCACTCGTCCGGGCGTGCGGGGATGCGCCTGGTGATCGACCTGAAGCGAGGTGCCAATCCGCAGGTCGTGTTGAACCAGCTCTACAAGCACACCCAGCTGCAGGAATCGTTCGGTGCGATCATGCTCGCGCTGGTCGACGGCGTCCCGCGGACGCTGACCCTCGCGGAGATCGTCGGCTATTACGTCGACCACCAGATCGACGTCGTCACCCGCCGGACGAGGTTCGAGCTCCGCAAGGCCGAGGAGCGAGACCACATCGTCCAGGGCCTGTTGATCGCCCTCGATCACCTGGACGAGGTGATCCGGATCATCCGCGGATCGCAGGACGCGGAGCAGGCACGCACCAAGTTGATGACGAAGTTCAAGCTCTCCGAGATCCAGGCCAACCACATCCTGGACATGCCGCTGCGCCGACTCACCAAGCTCGCGCGCGCGGAGCTCGAGCAGGAGCACAAGGACCTGCTCGCGCGGATCCGCTACCTGAAGGGGCTGCTGAAGGACCCGAAGAAGATCCGCGCCGTGATCAAGGAGGAGCTCGCGGAGATCAAGAAGAAGCACGCGGATCCGCGACGGACCCAGATCAAGGCCGACGAGGGGTCGTTCGACATCGAGGACCTGATCGCCGAGGAGGACGTGGTGATCACGGTGAGCCGTGCGGGCTACGTGAAGCGCGTCCCGATCGACACGTTCCGTCGCCAGGGTCGCGGCGGCAAGGGTGTGCGCGGCGCCAACCTCAAGGAAGAGGACGTGATCGCCAACGTCTTCACGACGACCACCCACAGCTGGCTGCTGTTCTTCACGACGAAGGGCAAGGTCTATCGGGTCAAGGTCCACGAGGTGCCGGACTCGTCGCGCACGGCCCGAGGTCTCTACGCTGCGAACCTGCCCGGGGTCGCGATCGCGGGCGACGAGCGCGTCAGCGCCGTGCTCCACCTGAAGGAGTACGAGGACGGCCGGCATCTGCTGTTCGCGACGAAGAAGGGCATGGTCAAGAAGACCCCGCTGCCGGAGTACCAGAGCGCCAGGACCGGCCTGGCCGCGATCAACCTGAAGCCGGGCGACGAACTGATCGACGTGAAGCTGACCGACGGCAAGGACGAGGTCTTCCTGGTGTCGCGCAAGGGCCAGGCGATCCGGTTCAAGGAGCAGCTGGTCCGTCCGATGGGCCGGTCGGCTGCCGGGGTGATCGGGATGCGCCTGGCCGCCGACGACGCGGTGATCTCGCTCAGCCTCGCCTCGGACGGCGAGGAGATGATCAGCGTGTCCGAGCAGGGCTACGGGAAACGGTCGCCGTTGAGGGACTATCCGGTCAAGGGCCGCGGCGGCAAGGGCGTGATCGGGCACCAGCTCACGAACAAGACCGGCCTGCTCGCCGGGGCCTTCGTGGGATCGAAGGAACAGGACATGTTCGTGATCTCCTCGAGCGGCATCGTGATCCGGGTACCGGCCTCGGAGATCCGCAGGGTCGGTCGGTCGAGCCAGGGCGTCCGGACCATGCGGGTCGAAGAGGGTGCGCACGTGGTCGCGCTCGCCCCGGTGATCACCCAGATGGCCGAGTAAGCGCGCGGGGGAACCGGCCGGCGGGCGCCGTCCGGGAACCGTGGGCCGTGCCGGCCGGTTGCTGTCATGATGGCCGGACTTCCTCATGAACCTCCCCCTGGGCTTCCTGATCGAGCTCGTGGCGTTCGCGGCGGCCGCGTACGTGGTGATCGAGGTCCGTCCGCGGGTCGGCACCACCAACGGCGACCTCCTGCTGGGTGCGATCGGCCTCGTCATCGGGGCGGGGGCCCTGCTGTTCCAGACCGACGTGAGCCCCACCGCGTGGGTCGCCGCGCCGCTGTTCGGGGCGTTCCTGGTCGTGGCGCACGTGCGAGCGCTCGAAGCGGCGGGCGTCACGCTCCCGGCCTGGGTCAACGTCCCCCCGCTGGGTCGCCGCCGGGCGTACCCTAGGGCGCCGATGTCCCAGACCGTCGAGGAGCCGATGCAGCCACCCGACGCCGCGACGCAGCACGAACCCGTTCCGGGGCTCGACGAACCGCTCCCCGGCGAGGACGAGCTCGCACCGCCGCTTGGCCCGCTGGACCCGTCGCCGGAGCCGGCATGGCCGACGACCGTGGTTCGGCCCCGCGTCGCGACGCGGCTCCCGCGACGCGGCGCGCGACGCACCAGGGTGGAGCTCCGACGGTTGGGGCCCTTCTCGGTGCTGAAGTTCTCGCTGATCTTCTACTTCTGCGTCTTCCTGGTGATCTACCTCGCGCTGGCGATGATCTGGGCGATCCTGTCCGCGAGCGGGGCGATCCACGCCCTCGAGCAGCTCCTGGGAGACGTGTTCCCCTCGGGCTCGGGGATCTCGCCCACGAACCAGGTCAGCACCAAGGGCTCACCCCCGCTCGAGATCAACACCGGCCAGGTCTTCACCTGGCTCTTCGTGGCGGGCTGCGTCGGCGTCGTGGTCTGGTCGTTCATCAACGTCTTCGTTGCGGTGATCTACAACCTGATCAGCGACATCGTCGGCGGCGTCGAGGTCACCCTGGCTGACCGCCGGGACTGACGCCGTTCCCTCCGATTGACACCGTTTCCGGGGCCTGACTACCCTTCGGCCGAGGGGCTCGGCGCCCTCGGGCCTGTAGCTCAGCTCGGTGAGAGCGCTTCCCTGATAAGGAAGAGGTCGATGGTTCAAGTCCATCCAGGCCCACCTCGGACAGACCCAACCACGCGATAGGAGGTCGGCGCTCCATGGGAGACGACACGGGTTCCACGGAGAAGAAAGGCGGGTTCTTCCGCAAGCTGATGAAGCTGGCCTTCATCGCGGCGATCGTGGCCGCGGTGGCCCAGTTCATGAAGCGTCGTCGAGGCGAGGACCTCGACGACGTCGAGTGGCAGGAGCTGCCCCCGCCGGCCGGCGGCTGATCGGCTCCTCCCGACGATCACGTTCCGCTCGGCGGGTCCCGGTCCGTAGACTCGCCGGCCGTGGAGAAGCAGCGTCTCGGATCCGGTTCGGCCTGGGATCTCGCCGGCGTGGCCGCCCACCGCGCGTCCGTCGAGCTCCGCCCGCTCACCACGCAGGACGCCTTCGAGGACGCGATCGCCGTGCTGACGGCGACCTGGGGAGCCCATCAGCTCCTGCCTCGGGAGGTGTTCACGGCGCTCACCCACAGCGGGAACGTCCCGTGGGGTGCCTTCGACGGCGACCGCCTGGTCGGGTTCGTCCTGGGGTGGGCCGGCGTCGACGAGGGCGGTCTCCACGTGCACTCGCACATGCTCGCGGCGTTGCCCGATCGGCGACATCGCGGCGTCGGGTACGCGCTGAAGCTGGTCCAACGGGCGCAGGCCCTGGACCAGGGGATCGGCTCGGCTCGGTGGACCTTCGATCCGCTCGTGGCCCGCAACGCCTGGTTCAACATGGGGAAGCTGGGCGCCGTGGCCGATCGGTTCGAGCGGGACTTCTACGGCGAGATGACCGACGACATCAACCGGGGCGATCGGACCGACCGGCTCGTGGTCCGGTGGGACCTGCCGCGGGAGCCCGGGCCGCGGCCGGCGCCGGTCGGCGTGCCGACCGTGCTGACCGCCCAGGGAGACCCGGAGGCGCCGTCGCCCTCCGCGGCGGGCGAGCCAGCCGCGGAGGGCGCCGTCGTGGAGGTGCCGCGTGACCACGCGGCCCTCCGCGGCCGGGACGCCGAGCTCGCCGCTCGCTGGCGGGACGCGACCGCCGGGGCGTTGGAGGCCTGCTTCGCCGCGGATCTGATCGTCGGCGCCTTCGATCGGGAGCGGTCGGCGTACGTCCTCGCCCCGGAAGCGGCCTGGTGACCCGGGTCCGCGCCGTCGAGCTGCTCCTGGTGGAGCTGCCGCTCGTCCGCCCGTTCCGCACGAGCTTCGGCGAGGTGGACCGGAAGGAATGCATCCTGGTGCGGATCGAGACCGAGGACGCGGAAGGCTGGGGAGAGTGCGTCGCCGACCGCCGGCCCGACTTCAGCGCGGAGTTCAACGAGGGCGCCTGGGTGGTGCTTCGGGAGTTCCTGGCACCGGCGCTGCTCGGCGCCGGCGATGTCGACATCGCCGGCGTCGAGCCCGCGCTCGCGGAGGTCCGCGGGCACCCGATGGCCAAGGCCGCGCTGATCGACGCGTTCGTGGACGCGTCGCTCCGCGCTCGAGGGGATTCCCTCGCCTCGTGGCTCGGCGCCGAACGCGACCGCGTTCCCTGCGGCGTGAGCGTCGGGATCACGCCGACGACCGAGGCGCTGCTCGGCCAGGTCGACGGGTACCTGGGGGAGGGGTACCGGCGGATCAAGCTGAAGATCGAGCCGGGGACCGACCTCGAACGGGTGCGAGCCGTCCGGCGCGCCCACCCCGAGATCCTCCTCTCGGTGGACGCGAACGCCGCCTACACCCTCGACGACGTCGACGTGTTCCGAGCCCTGGACGACGAGGAGCTCCTGATGGTCGAGCAGCCGCTCCACCACGAGGACCTCGCCCAGCACGCGCGGCTGCAGGCGTTGATCCGGACGGACCTCTGTCTGGACGAGTCGATCCGGTCGGCGGCCGACGCCGAGGCGGCGCTCGATCTCGGCGCCTGCCGGATCGTGAACGTCAAGCAGGGCCGGGTGGGCGGCGTCCTCGAGGCCCAACGGGTCCACGACCGATGCGCCGCTCGCGGCGCCCCGGTCTGGTGCGGCGGGATGCTCGAGACCGGGGTGGGGCGGGCGCTGAACCTGGCCCTGGCCGCCCTGCCCGGGTTCACGCTGCCCGGGGACACCAGCGCCTCCTCCCGGTACTTCCACGACGACCTGACGGAGCCGTTCGAGATGGCGCCCGACGGGACGATGGCCGTCCCACCGGGCCCCGGGATCGGCGTCACGCCGCGGGCCGAACGGCTCGCGGCGTGCACCGTCCGGCAGGAGCTCGTCGCCGGCTGACCGTCGGCGCCGCGGCGAAAGAGTGACAAAACCGCGACCCTCGGGTTGACGGCCCCAGCGGCCGGGCCCTATGGTTCGCCGTGAGAAACCGCTGGAGCCCTCGGGTTCCGGCGGTTTCTCACTTCCGGGGCCCTCCCGATCCCGAACCGGCCCTCCCTCCGCCGTTCCTTGCTTGTGTCGCGCCCCCCATCGGGCGACGATAGGGCGACGCCCTCCAGTTCCGGCGTCCGCCGTTCCGATGAAGAAACGTGTCGTCAGAGCCGAGGAATTCGAGATCCTTGATGCAGCCGGACACGTCCGCTCGCGGATCGGCATCTCCAACGACGATTCGCCGTTCATCTCGCTGCTGGACCCCGACGGCCAGGTCCGGGCGCGCTTCGGGCTCTCCGCGGACGGCTCGGCCGGGCTCGCGATCGGCGACGAGCACGGCAAGGTGCGAGCCACCCTCGGCCTGTCGCGCGATGGGTCGGCGAGCCTCGCGTTCGGGGATCGAAACGGCAAGATCCGCGCCAAGTTCGGTCTGGCCTCGGACGCGTCTCCGACCCTGGGCGCGCACATCGAGGGCGAGGAGGTCTCGCACCGCTACACGCTGGCCGACCAGGGCTCGCCGACCCTCGGGCTCTACGACCGGGCAGGCCGGGTACGGATCCGGTTGGGGCTGGCCGCCGAGGGGTACCCGATCCTGCGGCTCCTCGATGCCGAGGGCGAGCTCCGCGCGCTGGTCGGGCTCGCCGACGACGGGACCCCGTTGATCCAGTTCATGGACGAGCACAAGCAGCCGACCTGGACGATGCGATGAGCGGCTGGTGGACGGCCGCCTTCCTCGCGCAATGGGCCCTGGTCCTGGTGCTCTGCGTCGTGGTCGTGGCGCTGGCTCGACAGGTGGGCACGCTGCATCTCCGCCTCGGACCGCGCGGCGCGCTCGAGATCGACGACGAGGGTCCGATCCTCGGCGAGCCGATGCCGCCGATCGAGGCCGTGGGCGCGGACGACGGCCCGGTGGCGCTCGGGGGTCCGGGCGAGCCGCGGCTGGTGCTCTTCTCCTCGCCGACGTGCATCGTCTGCCGCGAGGTGGCGCCGGCGATCCCGGCGGCGGCCCGCGCCGGGCGGCTGGTCCCCCAGGTCGTGCACGATCCGGACGCTGAGCGGCGGCTCGACGTCCCCGGCACGCCCTTCCTGGTCGTCCTCGACGAGCACGGCGTGGTCCGGGCGAAGGGAACGGTCAACAACCTGGAGCAGGTGGAGGGCCTGATCGACACCGCGGCGCGGCGGATGCGGGGGGAGGACGAGGGGGCCCGGTGGGCGAGCTGACGTCGATCGAGCGAGCCCAGCGCGCGCTGGCTCAGCGCACCAGCCGGCGGGGGTTCCTCGGGCGGGTCGGGCGCGGCGTGGTGGCGCTCGCCGGCGGATCGGTGGTGGCGACCGTCCTCGCGCCCGATCGCGCGGAAGCGCATCACATCTGCGGCCACACGTACACGACGAACTCGTGTCCGCATCCGTACGCCCCGTTGTCGCGGACGGATCGCTACGGGTTCCCGGTCCACCCGACGTACGGCTACCCCGTCGACGACAAGGGGAAGATCTACAAGGATCCGGCCTCGCAGGTCCGCTCGAAGACCTGCGAGGAGAAGGTGCCCGAGGTCTACGGCTTCGTGAACCACCCGCGCTACGGGGGCGGCTGGACCCGCTGCTGCTCCGGGCGGCTGCGGCACATCCAGGACTGCTGCTCGAGATCGAGGATCCGGATCAACGGCGACTACGCCGTGCGCGGCTATTGCCCGGCGGGCCTCAAGGTCTTCTGCATCACGTACCGGGAGCTGGCGAAGTCGTGCTGAGCGGCGCCGGCGCGCTCGCCGTGGCCGGCGCCGCGGCGATCGCCGGTTGGTCCGCGCTCTGGGGTCCCTGAGGCCTCTCGATGGTGGAGACCATCAGTCCCGTCGTGTACGGGTCGCGGATCCGGTGGCTCGGGGCGGTCGTCCTGCACGCGCTGGGGGCGGCGGCGACCGCGGCCGCCTTCGGCGCCGCGGTCGCCGCCGCCGGCGCGCTCCTCGGCGCCCCCTGGGGCCGGGCCGGCGCGCTCGCCGTGGCGGCGATCGCCGCCGCGTACGTGCTGCGTGACGCGGCCGGCGTCCGGGTGCCGATCCCGCAGCTCCGCAGGCAGGTCCCGGACTGGTGGCGGACGTACTTCGGACGCGGCCTGGCGTCCTTCCTCTACGGGGCGGGGCTCGGCGTCGGCGTCTTCACCTACCTCGGGCACGGAACCGTGATCGCGGTGGCGGGGGCGGCGGCGTCCACCGGGCGGCCGTGGCTCGGCGCCGCCCTGATGGCGCCGTTCGGGCTGGCGCGAGGGCTGGCGCCGCTCGCCGCGATCCGAGCCGACGAACCGGAGGACGGACGCACGCTGGTGGACCGGCTGGCCTCGATGCACGGCGGGATCCGCCGGACGGCGAACGCCGCGGCGCTGGTCGCGATCGGCGCGGCGGCCGCCGCCTGGGCGTCGCGCACCCACGACGGCTGGGGTGGAGCGGCGGCCGCGGCGCTCGCGGTGACGTTCGGGTGGGCCGCCGCCTCGAAGGCCGCGGACCGCCGGCGGTGGCGGCGGACACTCGTCGAACACGCCCTGCCCCAGGCGGTCGAGCGCGGCGCCCGGTGGGCGGTTCCCCTCGCCGAGGCGATCGTGGCGGTGCTCGTGGCCGGCGGCCGCGCTCGGGCGGCCGCCGGCGTCACCCTCGTGCTGCTCGTCCTCTTCTCGATGGTGCTCGTCCGCTCGGCCGCCCGACAGGGTCGGCGCGTGCCGTGCGGGTGTTTCGGCGGCGCATCCATCGACGTGCGGGCCGCCATGGCCCGGAACCTGCTGCTGGCCGGGATCGCGGTCACGGCATGGATCGCCTCCGGCCCCGATCCGGCGTTGCGCGCCCCGGCGCCGCCGGAGCTCCTGCCGGCGCTCCTCGCGGCGGGGGGGGTCGCGGCCGCCGCCCCGGCGGCCCCGCGCGGGGGGGGGGGGGCGGGGGGGGGGGGGGGGGGGGGCGG
>Ga0114129_10000810_pt1 | contig 40217 bp, 42 predicted proteins | sample RhiMetdeltSRZDD1_FD_80071 | JGI IMG/M metagenome (GOLD analysis project Ga0114129, IMG submission 80071) | Populus rhizosphere microbial communities from Tennessee, USA - Rhizosphere MetaG P. deltoides SRZDD1 (version 2) (version 2) | ecosystem: Host-associated > Plants > Roots > Rhizosphere >...
GAGCCGGCGCGCGGTGCGATCATGCCGGAGATCACGCGGAGCAGCGTCGTCTTGCCGGCGCCGTTGGGACCGACGACGGCGACCGCCTCGCCGGTGGCCACGTCGAGGCTGACGTCCCACAGCGCGGTGAACGCGCCATAGCCGGCCGTGATGTTTCGGAGCGCCAGCATCAGGCGAGCACGACCTTCTCGCCGAGATACGCCTCGACCACGCGGGGGTCCTCGGCCACCTGGGACGGCTTGCCCTCCGCGATCTTCTCGCCATGATCGAGCACGACCACGCGGTCGACCACGCGCATGAGCGTGGCCATGATGTGCTCGACCCACACGATCGTGATCCCGAGGTCGCCGCGGATGCGGCGCAACAACTCGACGGCGCCCGCCATCTCCGAGGAGTCGAGACCGCCGAGGCTCTCGTCGGCCAGCAGCAGCTTCGGTGACGTCGCCAGCGCGCGCGCGAGCTCGAGCTTCTTGAGGCCACCGGCGCCGAGGGTGGTCGTTGACGCGTCGTCGGACGTGGGCAGGCCGACCAGCGCGAGCACTTCGCGGGCGCGCGCTCGGGCCGCGGCTTCGCCGAGGCGCGTCGTCGCGCCGAAGTGCGCGGCCACCGCGACGTTCTCGAGGATCGACAGCTTCCGGAACGGCCGCGGAATCTGGAACGTCCGCGCGAGCCCGCGATGGCAGATCGCATCCGGCGTGCGGCCGCCGATCTCCTCGTCCCGAAAGCGCACGGAGCCGCCGGAGGGCGCCAGCGCTCCCGAGATGCAGTTGAACGCGGTGGTCTTGCCCGAGCCGTTGGGGCCGATCAGGCCGAGGATCTCTCCCTCGCGCACCTCGAACGAGACGCGATTGAGGGCGGTAAAGTCGCCGAACCGCTTCGTGAGCTCGGAAACGGTCAGCACGGCCGGCGGCGCGCGCGGCCCGGAAGCAGGCGCTCCCGGGCCGCTGTGACTGGAACGGTCAGCGCGCGAACCAGGGCGAGGACGCCGGCAACACGACGGGTGGGTTCGGAACGCTGGCGATCACGGGCGGATAGACGTGACGGAGCTCGCCGTCGATGACCTGGTACACCGCGGCGATGGCGCGCGTGTTCTGGCCCGCCATCGCGTGCTCGACGGGCTGGAACTTCACGCCGTAGCCCTGCATGGTGCCGCCCTCGGGAATGTCGGTCTCGCGCGCCGCCTTCGCCAGCGCGTCGGGGCCGAAGCCGCCGTGCTTCTGAATTGCGCGCGGCAGCACGTCGTTCAGCAGGATCCACATATTATTGAAGCCCATCGAGACGTGCGGAGCGATCTGGCCGGGCGGGATGCTCGGCTCGAACGCCTTGTAGCGTCGGAGCATTTCCTGCGTGAGCTCGCCCACGCCGGGCTTGAGCTTCTTGGGGTCGATCAGCTGCGAGGCCGGCGGATCGACGGTGTGAAAGCCCTCCACCTCGTTGCCGAAGGTCTCTTTCAGCTTCGTCACTTGGCTGTGGCCGGCGCCGTGTCCGACGTAGACCTTCACACGCAGCCCCTGCTCCTTGGCCTGGCGCAGGAACAGCGCGATGTCCGGGTTGTAGCCGGTATGGAACAGAACGTCGGGCCGTTGCGAGCGCAGCTTGGTCACGAGGGAAGAGAGATCCGGCGCCTGGATCGAATAGCCTTCCTTGAGCACGACCTGCATGCCCTGCTTCTTGGCCTCGGCCTCGTTGGCGGCCGCAACGCCGGCGCCGTAGGGCCCGTCCTCATAGATGATCGCGGCGCGCACGTCCTTGGGCGCCTTCTTCAGCTTTTCTTGCGCGTAGTGGGCGACGTAGGCGACGGAGTTTTCACCGAACGAGCCGCCGTTGGCCTGCGGCCGGAAGGTGTACTGCAGGTGCCGATCTTTCAGGACGGCGTCCGCGATGGCCGTGGTGATCCACAGAAACTTCTTCTGCTTGTCGACCTTCTCCGCGAGCGGCACCGCGTGAGCTGAGGAATAGATGCCGGCCAGGATGTCGACCTTCTCGACGTTGAGCAGTCGCTCCGCTTCGTTGATGGCGACCTCCGCCTTCGACTGCCCGTCGCCGTCGACCTGCACGATCTTGTACTTGCCCAGCACGCCGCCCTTCTCATTGACGTAGTCGATGATCATCTTGGCGCCGCGCCAGCAGTTGAGCGAGCCGGCGGCGGAGAAGGGGCCGGTGTGATCGTACAGGATGCCGATCTTGATCGTTTGCGCCTGCGCGTCCGCGCGCGGCGTCCAGCTGGTCGCCACCGGCAGTGCGAGCACCAGCGCGATGGCGAGAATCATTCGAGGTGACTTCATCGTGCCGCCTCCCGGAAAAAAGTGGGGTGCAGCGTATCACGCGCGCGTCTTGCGCGCGAGAACCATCCATTCGCGTTCCACCTCGTTCACACGGGCCATCGAACCTCCTCGAAGTGAGGCACCGCGCGCTCGGCGCCGGCCGCGAGCAGCTCGTCGGCCGTGTGCGCGGTGGTGACGCCGATGACGCGCATCCCGGCGGCGCGCCCGGCCTGCACGCCCACGATCGCATCCTCGAAGACGATGCACGCCGCGGCGTCGACGCCGAGGTGCTCGGCGGCTTTCAGATAGACCTCGGGATCCGGCTTAGCGCGGCGCACGTCGTCGGCGGTCACGGCGACGTCGATGTGCTCGCGAAGACCCAGAGCCTCGAGCGCGCGCTCGAGGTCGCGGCGCGAGGCAGACGTGGCGACGGCGCGCGGAACGCCCGCGCGCGTGAGCCGCTTCACGAAGTCGCCGACGCCGGGGACGGCCATGAGCCCGCGACGCGCCAGGCGCTCGTAGTGTCCACGCTTGATGTCGGCCAGTCGGTGCGCCTCGGCAGCGCCGATGCCGCCGACCAGCAGGAGCACGGCCTCTTCGGCGGGGCGGCCGATGGTGAGACGCCAGAACTCCGGCGGCGGTGTCACCCCACAGTCGCGGCACATCGCGATCCAGGCCTCGCGATGGTGAACGCCGGAGTCGACGAGGACGCCGTCCATGTCGAAGACGACGGCGTCCGCGATCGGCGTCACCTCAGCCGATAGAGGGGAGCGAGCGCGCGGAACGTCTCGAGGGCCGCGTCCCGGTACTGCGCCTCCGTCCAGCGCGCTGCCTGCTCGGCCGGCACCGCGCGGCCGAGCACGAGCTGACCGTCGCGTGTGCGGGTGAGCTCGTCGGCGAGCTCGGCGAGCTGCTCGGAGGTCAGGTCGGCGAGCGGCGAGGCCGCCTCCTCGTCGTGCTCGTTCTTGAACCACGCGAGCCCCCCGACGCGCCGGAGCACCGGGGCGAGCCGCGGCGCGTTGCGCTTCCACGCGGCGGCCCAGCGCTTCTTGTCGCCGTGCTCGGGGCCGACTTCGAAGAGGAAGCGCACGGCGCGGCGTGAGACGGCCACCTTAAAGTGGGAGTGCTTCTTGTAGCCGCGCGCGTCGGGGCCGAACGCCACCCACGTGTCGTCGGGCGGGTTCACCGTGCGACGCGCGTGCTTGGCGACGTGCGCGAACGCATCGGCGCCGGTGGCGCGGCTCACGGCCGGCGTCAGGCTGTGGCCGACGGCGTCGAGCTTGGGACGGATGCGCTCGCGAATGGCAGCCATGCGTGCGCGGAAGCCTGACTCGCTGAACACCTTGAAGTCGGTGGCGCAGAAGGCCGAAGATGGCATCGCGGCTCTCCTCAGAATCCACTGCCCGTGACGGCCGGCGCGATCGAGGGGCACAGTGTAATAGGTCGGATCGCGCGAGGCAATGCGAATTCACGATCGCGGAGCGATCGTCGAAGGAGACCATCGAAGGAGAAGCGAATGAGCGATGCGTCGTGCTTCCACAATCTGAAGTCGGGCGGCATCGAGCGGCAGCTGGCGCCCGGGGTGAGCGCGCGGGTGTTCCCCGGCGTGCACGCGATGCTGTCCGTGGTGACGCTCGAGCCCGGCGCCGTGTCGCCGGTCCACGCGCATCCCAACGAGCAGTGGGGCGTGTGCCTCGAGGGCGAGTGGATCCGCGTGCAGGACGGCGTCGAGCACCACGTGAAGGCGGGCGAGTTCTGGCAGACGCCGCCCAACGTTCCGCACGGCGGCCGCGCGCTCGGCGTGCGCTGCGTGGTGCTCGATATCTTCGCGCCGCCGCGCGAGGAATACCGGCGGCCGGGCTCCGGGCTCGGCGCGGCGACGCTGGCCTGATACAATCCGCGACAACGTGACGGACGTCTTCGTAGTCACAGGCGGCGCGGGATTCATCGGCAGTCATGTCGTGCAGCGCTTGCTCGCGGACCATCCCGACGCGCGCGTGCGCGTCCTCGACGACTTCTCGACGGGCTCGATGGCCAACCTGCCGTTCGCGGCCGACGCGGGCGCGCGGCTCGAAATCGTCCGCGGCGACGTGCGCGACCTCGCCGCGGTGGAGCACGTCGTCCGGGGCGCGTCGGTGATCTTCCATCAGGCGGCCATGCGCTCGGTGCCCCGCTCGGTCAACGATCCGCTGGGCGCCAACGATCACAACGTCACCGGAACGCTGCACGTGCTGGAGGCCGCGCGTCGCTCGCGCGTGCGCCGCGTTGTCTATGCGTCCTCATCCTCGGTGTATGGCGCCAATCCCGAGCTCCCCAAGCGGGAGGACCAGGCGCCGGCGCCGATCTCGCCCTACGCCGTGTCGAAGGCGGCCACCGAGATGTACGCCAGCGTGTGGACCCAGCTCTACGGCGTGGAGACCGTCGGCTTGCGCTATTTCAACGTGTTCGGGCCGCGGCAGGATCCGGCCTCGGAATACGCAGCGGTGATCCCGCGCTTCATCCTGTGGGCCCTGCGCGGTGAGCCGCTGCAGGTGCACGGCGACGGGCGTCAATCACGGGACTTCACCTACATCGACAACGTCGTCGAGGCGAACATCCTGGCCGCGCGAGCGTCCACGGCCTCGGGCGAGGTGTTCAACGTCGGCTGCGGCGATCGCGTGAGCCTGCTCGATATCATCGGGCGGCTGGAAGAGCTGTTGGGGCGGGCGCTGCAGCGACATCACACGCCGAGCCGCGCCGGCGACGTGCCCCACACGCTCGCCGACATCGACAAGGCGAAGCGTCTGATGGACTACACCCCACTCGTCGACTTCGACGAGGGGCTCCGCCGTACCGTGGACTTCTTCAAGCGATAGCCCGGGGAGGGCTCGTCTCATGCGTCGAACCACCGTGCTCGGGGTCCTGCTCGCGATACTACTCTTCGCCGTCGTTTCCGTGCCCGCGCAGGCGCCGAACCGGCTGGTCGTGCAGAGCCAGACCGAGCCGCCGGGCCTCGACATGACGGCGACCCCGGCCACGGCCACGTCGGGCGTCATCTTCTATAACGTGCAGGAGGGGTTGGTGAAGGTCGACCGCCACGGCAAGCTGGTGCCGTGGCTGGCGGAGCGCTGGCACACCGCCGACAACCGAAACTACACCTTCTTCCTCAAGAAAGGCGTGCGCTTCCACAACGGACGAGAGCTCAAGGCCGCCGACGTAAAGTACGCGTTCGAGCGCGCGCTGAACCCCGAGACGAAGCACCCGTACGCGAGGGACTACGAGGCGATCGGCGACCTCATCGTCAAGGACGACTACACCGTCACCTTCGCGCTCAAGAGCGTCAACGCGAGCTTCCTGCAGAACATCGCCCGGGCGGGCTCTGTCATCTACCCGCGCGAAGCGGTCGAGACGATGAAGAACGCGCCGATCGGCACCGGGCCCTTCCGGTTCGAAGAGTGGGTCCGCGGCGACCGCATCGTGCTCGTGCGGAACCCCGACTACCACGTCAAGGGGCTGCCGAAGCTCGAGCGCGTGACATACCGGTTCATCACCGATCCGAACGCCGTGCTGGCCGCGCTCAAGGCGGGCGACGTCGACGTCTCGCTGTTCGGGCTCGGGCCGGAGCACGTGCAGGACGTCCAGAAGGACCCGCGGTTTCAGGTCATCGTCGGCGATACCACCAACGACGTGATCCTGGCCATGAACAACTCGCACAAGCCCTACACCGACGTGCGGGTGCGGCGTGCCCTCACCTACGGGATCAACAAGAACGACGTGCTCAAGGGCGCGATGTTCGGCATGGGCAAGATCCTCGGCACGAACGTGGATCCGCTGAATCCCTACTACGTGGACATGTCGAACGCCATGCCGTACGACCCCGCCAAGGCCAAGAAGCTCCTGGCCGAGGCCGGCTACCCCAACGGCTTCGACACGGTGCTGAAGGTCTCGCCGCAGTACTACTACACGGTGCGGTCGGGCGAGATCATTGCCGACAACCTCAAGAAGATCGGCGTCAACGTCCGGATCGAGCAGATCGAGTGGGGGCAGTGGCTCTCGCGCGTCTTCCGCGAGGCCGATTACGACCTCACGATCATCGGCCACGCGGAGGCCTGGGACATCAAGAACTACGCGAATCCGAGATACTACTTCCGCTACGACAGCCCGAAGTTCCAGGAGCTCTTCGCCCGGTCGGAGGTCACCGTCGACGACAAGGCTCGCCGCGACGTCTACACGCAGATGCAGAAGCTGATGGTGGAGGACGCGCCGGTGGTCTGGCTGTTCATGCACCCGCGGCTGGCGGTCGCGAAGAAAGGCGTGCAGGGGCTCTGGAAAGACCTGCCGGCGTCGGCGGCCGACCTGTCTGAGGTGTCGTGGGCGCCCGCCAAATGATCGGCGTCTGAGGACGTGCGCCGTTACGTCGCGCGACGGGCAGGGGCGCTCGTCGTCACGCTGTTCTTCGTCTCCGCGCTCGTCTTCGTCGTCGTCCGCGTCCTGCCCGGCGATCCGGCGGCGATCATCATGGGCACCGAGGGCAGCCGGGAGGCCGCAGAGCGGCTGCGCGAGGCCATGGGCCTCAACCGCCCGCTGCCCGTTCAGTACGTCGAGTGGGTCGGTCGCGCGCTCCACGGCGACCTCGGTCGCTCGATCCAGTACGACCTGCCCGTCGGCGAGCTGATCGCCAGCCGCCTGTTCGTGACGCTTCCCCTGGCCGTCATGGCGGCGGCGTTCATGGTGGCGGCCGCCGTGCCGCTCGGCGTCTATGCCGCGACGCACCACCGCCGCGCCGGTGACTACGCCACGATGGTGTTCTCGCAGATCGGCATCTCGATCCCGCAGTTCTGGGCGGGCCTGCTGCTGATCCTCCTGTTCTCGGTCACGCTCGGCTGGGTCCGGTCCGGCGGCTTCGAGGGCTGGTCCAGCGGTGTCGGCGCGGCGCTGCGCTCGCTGCTGCTGCCCGCGATCGCGCTCGGACTGTTTCAGGCGGCCGTCCTTGTGCGCGCCACGCGCTCGGCGGTGCTGGACGTGCTCCGCGAGGACTACGTGCGCACCGCGCGCGCCAAGGGCGTGAGTGAGCGCCGCGTGGTGGCACGACATACGCTGCGCAATGCGCTGATCCCGATCGTCACCGTCGCCGGTGTCCAGCTCGGACAGCTGCTGGCGGGTGCGATCGTCCTCGAAAGCGTGTTCGCGTTGCCGGGACTCGGCCGGCTCGCGCTCGGCGCCATCAGCGCGCGCGATCTTCCGGTGGTGCAGGGCGTGGCGCTCTTCATCGCCTCGACCATCGTGGTCATCAACTTCGCCGTGGATCTCACGTACGGCGTGCTCGACCCGCGCATCCGTTATGAATAAGCCGTGAGGCGACGGCCGCTTCGTCATGCGACCTTCACGCTCGGCGCGGCGATCACGCTGGCATTGATCACCGTCGCGGGGCTGAGCCTGCTGTACACGCCCGCCGATCCGCTCGCGATGTCGATCACAGGCCGCCTGCAGGGACCGTCGGGCGGGCACCCCTTCGGCACCGACCAGTTCGGTCGCGACGTGCTCTCACGCGTCATGGCGGGCGCCGTCACATCGATCGCCGTCGGCGTGATCGCCGTCGGCATCGGCGCCGGGGTCGGCGTCCTGCTCGGCCTGGTCAGCGGCTACGTCGGCGGCTGGCCGGACGAGACGCTGATGCGCGTGGTGGACGCGGTGCAGGGGTTTCCGGCGATCCTCTCGGCGCTGCTCTTTACGGCCGTGTTCGCGCCGGGCACGGCGGTGAGCATGGTCGCGATCGGCATCGCGTTCGTCCCGGCGTTCGCGCGACTCACACGCAGCTCGGTGCTCGAGCTGCGCGAGCGCGAGTTCGTGGTGGCGGCGCGGGCGCTCGGCGGCGGCGACGCCCGCCTCGTGCTTCGCCACATCCTGCCGAACTCGCTGCCGCCGCTGATCGTGCAGGGGACCACGAGCTTTCCGGTGGCGATCCTCGCCGAAGCCGCGCTGGCCTACCTCGGCCTCGGCACGCAGCCGCCGCACCCGTCGTGGGGGCTCATGCTGAAGGAGGCGCAGAATTTTCTCGGCATGAACCCATGGTTCGCGGTGTTTCCCGGGGCCGCGATCGCGCTCGCGGTGCTCGGGCTCAACATGCTCGGCGACGGCCTGCGCGATCTCTTCGACCCGAAGACGGCGTAAGGCGTACTCTGACATTGCTCAGGTTGACATTCGTGTGACGGTACCCGTATCGTAACGAGTGGTTTTGCCCGGCCCCGCCGGCAGTTTGGCTAGCGAATACATGGTGATGCCCCGGGGGAGAGAGCGGATGAAGGTCTTCAACACGTCGTTCACGCTGAACAGTGAGGAAGGCACCGAGGTCACCGACATCACCAAGCTCGTCAGGGAAGCCATCCAGCAGTCCCCGATATCCGCAGGGATTGCGCTGATCAACACGTTGCACACAACCTGTGCGGTCTTCATCAACGAGTTCCAGAGCGCCCTCATCGACGATCTCAAGGGCCTGGTCGAAAAGCTGGTGCCCGAGCGCGGTGGTTACCGTCACGACGACCCGCGCTTCTCGGACTGCGAGCGCGGCAACGCCCATTCGCACCTGCGGGCCGCGCTGTTGGGCCGATCCGTGGCGCTTGGCGTCAACAACGGCGATCTCACCCTCGGCCGGTTCCAGTCCGTCATCTTTGCCGAGTTCGACGGCCCGCGGAAGCGCGAGATCAGCGTCCAGGTGATCGGGGCGTAGTTAGCGGCTGCTCGGCCTCGGGCCGCGGGGCGATCTCAGCGCTGCGAAATACCTGCATCGCTGTTGCGACACGCTCGCGCGCGCCGGCACACACATGATCGAACCCGCGTTGATGCAGCGGTATTTCAACGTCGTCTTCCGCCACGCGCGCGACTTCTATCCCTACGTTCGCACGTTCAATCTATACGCCCTGACCGTTCTCGACCCCGTCGGAAAGTAGCGTTCGGAGCGGCCGGTTGGTTGTCGGAAAGGCTTGACGATGGCCTCCGGCGTATGTTCACATCTTGAACACTGCCCATGGAGCGCTCCGAGGAGCGGGATCTGGAGATTCTCAACGCGATCGGCGAGGGGGCGCCCCTCACGCAGCGCGCGCTCTCCGAGCGGCTCGGGATCGCGTTGGGGCTCACCAACCTCTATCTCAAGCGGCTCGCAGTGAAAGGCTACATCAAGATCGCTCAGTTTCCGCGCAAGCCGGCGGCCCGCAAGCGGCTACGGTACCTGCTGACACCGGCGGGGATTCGAGAGAAAACCCGGCTGACCTACGAGCACGCCGCGTACGCGATCGCCCTCTATCGGCGAACCCGCGAGACCCTTCGCAAGGAGCTCGGCCGCCTTCCGAAGAACGGCGCGACACGCGTCGTTCTCTACGGGACCGACGAAGCGGCGGAGCTCGCGTACCTGACACTGAAAGAGAGCGGCATCGAGCCAGCCGCCGTGTTCGGCACTCGTGCGGACGGCGAATTCATCGGCATGCCTATCCGCGACGTGGCCGACGTCGCCAAGGGCGACTGGGATGCCGTCATCGTCGCGACATTCGAGCGGCCCGAGTCGCTCGTCGCGCACCTCGCGGTCCTCGGTGTCCCCCCGGACAAGATTCTCACGTTGCGGCCCGTCGAGGGCCGGCTCGGCGGCGGCCGCCTGGCATGAGAGACCTCGGCCGGTTCCTCCGGCTGCTGCGCACCTACGTGCGACCGCACTGGAAGGCGGTTGCGCTCCTGCTCACGACGAGCTACGTGGCCACCGCCCTCGCCGGGCTTCTCCCGCTCGTGATGGCCGCGATTCTGGAGCTGGCACTCGGTGGTCCGCTGCCCCACGGCCGCCAGCCCATCGGTTGGCGCGAGTTGAGTCTCGGCAACCTCGGCGCCGCGGTGTTGCAATGGCTCGGCGCCGGAGGCGGCGGCGACCGGTTTACAGGCGTGGCGGTGCTCTGCGGGATCTTCGTCGTCGTCGGCTTCCTCAAGGGCATCGCCGACTTCTGGAACTACATGCTCGCGCTGTGGATCCGGGTGCGCGCAGGCGCGGCCATTCAACTCGACGTCTTCCGTCACCTGCTGGGCTTGTCGCTCGGTTTCTTCAACCGGGAGCGATCGGGTGAGCTGGTCGCGCGCCTCAACGAGGACACTCGCGCGACGAGCGGCGGGCTCGAGACCGTGACGTGCACACTGTTGTCGGCCCCCGTGCTCGTCCTGTTCTATGGCTACCTGCTCGTGCGGACGAGTCCCGCGCTCGTCCTCGCCGGCGTCGGCGGCGCCGCGCTGCATTACGTGGTGACGCGCGGGATCCGCGGCCCGATCCGACGGCTGGCTACCAGCGAGTTCGCCGTGCTCGCGGACCTCGTGGCCCGGCTCCAGGAGACGATTCTCTCGGTGCGCGTCGTGAAGTCGTTCGCGGCCGAGCGGTTCGAGGTCGCGCGCCTTGGCGCCATGCTCCAGCGCGTGCTGCGGGTAAACGTCCAATACGGCGCCTACAAGCACGCGGAAGAGCCGGCGCGGGCCGCCGTCGGCTACGTGGTGGAGGCCGCGATCATCCTGCTCGCGGCTCGCGAGGTCCTCGCCGGCCGACTCGCCGTGGCGACGTTCTTCCTCTTCCTCTACGTCGGGCGCGCTGCGCTGACGCAGATCAGCGCGCTCGCCACCGCCTACGTGGGAATCCAGTCTACGGTCGCGGCATCGACACGCATCTCCGAGCTCCTCGCCGTGGAGCCGTCGGTGAAGGACGGTCACGATACGATCGTCGACTTCCGGGACCGCATCGCGATCCATGACGTGTCGTTCGGCTACGAAGGCGAGCGTGTGCTCGAGCAGGCGAGCTTCGAGATCCGCAAGGGCGAGATCGTGGCCCTGGTCGGACCCAGCGGGGTCGGCAAGTCGACGCTCGCCGACCTCATCCTGCGTCTGTACGATCCGGTCTCGGGCTCGATCACGATCGACAGCCGTGACCTGCGTGACCTCCGACAGGAATCGTACCGGCGACTCTTCGGCGTGGTGCCGCAGGAACCACTGCTCTTCAACGCCACCATTCGCGACAACATCGCCTACGGGCGCGATGGGTTGAGCGAAGCCGACATCGTACGAGCGGCGCAGATCGCCAACGCGCATGCGTTCATCGCGGAGTTCCCCGACGGTTACGACACGGTGGTCGGCGACCGCGGCGTCCGGTTGTCGGGCGGCCAGCGCCAGCGCGTCGCCATCGCGCGCGCGGTGGTCGCGCGCCCGCCGATCCTGGTGCTCGACGAGGCGACCAGCTCGCTGGACAGCGAGTCCGAACGGCTGGTGCAGCAGGCGATCGACCGCGTCATTCGCGGGACGACGGCCATTGTCATCGCGCACCGGCTGTCGACCGTTGTCCACGCGGACAAGATCGTTGTTCTGAGCCGCGGCCGTATCGAGGCCGTGGGGCGGCACGCCGAGCTGCTCACGACCAGCGACACGTACGGTCAGTTCTATCGCCACCAGTTCGCCGAGGCGGAGCCGCTTGGTCGTGTCTGATCACGCGTCTGACCTGCGAGGGGGCACGCTGTACGTCCGGGTGATTCCGCGCCTGGACATCAAGGGGCCGAATCTCGTGAAGGGCATTCAGTTGGAAGGCCTGCGGGTGCTCGGCCGTCCCGAGGACTTCGCGCGTCGCTACTACGAGGAAGGGGCCGACGAGCTCATCTACATGGACGTCGTGGCGAGCCTCTACGGGCGTAACAGTCTGCTGGACATCGTGGAGCGCACCTCAAAAGAAATCTTCATTCCGTTGACCGTCGGCGGCGGGCTGCGCGGCCCCGACGACATCCGCCGCGTTCTGCGTGCGGGAGCCGACAAGGTGGCGATCAACACGGCGGCCCTCGCGCGGCCCGAGCTGATCCGCGACGCCTCGCGCGCGTTCGGCTCCTCGACCATCGTGGTGTCGATCGAGGCGATTCGAACGCCGCAGGGGACGTACGAGGCCTACGTCGACTACGGGCGGCAGAGCACCGGGGTCGACGCGATCGACTGGGCCAAACGCGCCGTGGACCTCGGTGCGGGCGAGTTGCTCATCACCTCGATCGATCACGAGGGCACCGGCCGGGGCTTCGATCTGGAATTGACGAGAGCGATCGCCGCCTCCGTCCCGATCCCGGTGATCGCCGCCGGAGGGGCGGGCCGCGTGGCGCACGTCTACGACGTGATCGCGCGCGGAGGGGCGGACGCCGTCTGCGTCGCCTCGCTGTTGCACTACCACGGCGCCAGACACGCGGCGTTCGACGCCCAGGACTTTCAGCGCGAGGGCAACGTCGAGCACCTGCGGCGCGGAGCGGGTTTCGGGAACGTCGAGGAGGCGACGTTGTTGGACATCAAGGAGCATCTGCTGGCACACGGTATCGGATGCCGGCGGGCCGAGGCGCGATCGTTGACGAGGGTCGAGCGCGCGTGAGCAACACGACGGCGCCACGCGTGACGGCGGCGGTGGTCGATTACGGGCTGGGCAATCTGTTCAGCGTTCGTCAGGCGTGTGAGCACGCCGGGATGGACGTCGTGATCACCGCTCGTAGCGACGCGCTGCTGGCGAGCGACGTCGTCATCCTCCCCGGCATCGGCGCCTTCGGCGATGCGATGGCCACGCTGCGACGCCTGGACCTCGTCCACGTCCTTCGGGACATCGCCGTCTCCGACAAACCGCTGATCGGCATCTGTCTCGGGATCCAGCTGTTGATGCGCGAGAGCCACGAGTTCGGCATCCACCAGGGTCTCGGCGTGATCGAGGGCTGTGTGGTCCGCCTGGCCGGCACGTGGAAGGGCGGGCGGGGCATCAAGGTGCCCCAGGTGCAGTGGAACCGGATCTTCCGGCCCGAGGACCGCGGGCCGCAGGATGATCCGTGGGCGGCGACGCCGCTGGCGGATGTGGCCGATGGTCAATTCATGTACTTCACGCACTCCTACCAGGTGATGCCGGCGGACCCCTCGGTCACCGTGTCGGTCTCGCGTTACGGGGACGCGGAGTTCTGCTCTGCGCTGCGCTGGCGCAACGTCTTCGCCGTTCAGTTCCATCCAGAGCGGAGCGGTGTGCCAGGGCTGCAGGTGTACCGAAACGTCGCCTTGGCGGTGGTCCGACGCCGCGGAGAGAGCGCTGCATGAGCGGTAGGCAGGCGAGGTACGGATTACCAGAGCAGGTTCGGTTCTGCCGGCGCTGCGTGATGTCGAACCAGCGGCCGGCATCCATCCCCGAGTTTGCGCACACGCCCGAGCGTCACGGGGCGCGGTATCTGCGCATCGATGCGGACGGCATCTGCGACGCGTGTCGGTACGCGGAGCGCAAGAAGCAGATCGACTGGCCGGCGCGCGAGCGCGAACTGCGGGTACTGCTCGACCGACACCGCCGGGACGACGGTCACCACGACTGCGTCGTGCCCGGCAGCGGCGGCAAAGACAGCGCCTACGCGGCGCATGTCCTGAAATACAAGTACGGCATGCATCCGCTGACCGTGACGTGGCCGCCGATTCTGTACACCGACTATGGCTGGCGAAATTTCCGCAACTGGATCGAGGTCGGCGGCTTCGACAACATAAGCTTCAAGCCCAACGGCCGGGTCCATCAGCTGCTGACGCGGCTCTCCATCGAGAACCTGCTGCATCCGTTCCAGACGTTCATCCTCGGGCAGAAGAGCCTCGCTCCCAAGGTCGCGCTGCGCTACAAGATCCCCCTGATCTTCTACGGGGAGTCCGAAGCGGAGTATGGCAATCCGCTCAGCGAGACGCAGACGTCGCTGCGTGACAAGTCGTACTACGTCATGAGTCATCTCGCGAACACGTACCTGGCCGGCATCTCGATCCCCGAGCTCTTGGAAAAGCACACACTGTCACTCAACGACCTCATGTGTTACCTGCCGGCGGACTACCGGGAGGTCGAGCAGACGCGGCTGGAAGTCCACTATCTCGGCTACTACCTCAAGTGGACGCCGCAGGAGGCGTATTACTACGCCGTCGAGCACACGGGCTTCGCGGCGCGGCCGGTGCGCACCGAGGGCACGTATAGCAAGTACAACAGCATCGACGACAAGATCGACGATCTGCACTACTACACGACGTGGATCAAGTTCGGTCTCGGCCGCGCCTCCTACGACGCCTCACAGGAAGTCCGCAATCGGCATCTGACGCGGGACGAAGCCGTCGCGCTGGTGAAGCGCTTCGACGGCGAGGTGCCGAAGCGCTACCTGAACGACGTGTTGGACTACATCGGCATGGAGCCCGAGCGCTTCTTCGAGCTGTGTAACACGTTCCGGTCGCCGCATCTGTGGACGAACGACGGCGCTGGTTGGCGCCTGCGACACCCCGTATGGGACGACACCGATGCGTGAGCGGAGCGCCGTCGACCCCGTGATGATCGGGCGCGTGCCGGTCGGCGACGGGCATCCGCCGGTGTTCGTGGCGGAGATCGGCACCTTCTTCAACAAGGACATCGCGCTTGCCGAATCGTATCTGTCCGCCGCCGTCGACGCCGGGGCGCCGGTGCTCAAGACGGAGATCCTGCACGACGCCGACGTCTGTCTGAAAACGGGGCTCGTCCACGAGTATCGGCACGCTGCCGGCGTCCAGGCCGAAAACTATCGTGAGCTGATCGAGCGCAAGGTCGTCCCGCTCGACGGGTACCGCCGGCTGTTCCGGCTCTGCGAGAAGCTCGCGGTTCCGCTCATCGCGACCGTGTACGACGTCGAGGGCATCGACTTCCTGGTGGACACCGGCGGCGCGGCGATCAAGATCGCCCGCGACAACGTCAACAACGTCCCGCTCATCCGCCACGCCGGCAAGACGGGGCGACCGCTGATCTTCGATGCGGGCATCGTCTACCTCGACGAGATCGCGCGCGCGGTGCGGCTGGCGCAGGACGCTGGCGCGGGCGGGGTGGTCGTCAATCACCATCCCGGCGCGAATCCGGCGCCGCCCGAAGTTCACAACATGCGCGTGATGCAGACGTACAAGGAAGCGCTGAACGTTCCGGTCGGCCTCGCGTGCCATTACCGGGGCGACGAAATGCTCTACGTGGCCGTTGCCATGGGCGCGAATCTGCTCGAGAAGGGCGTCGTCGACGATCCCGACCGGGTCGAGCAGGATCTCGTCTCCGCGGCCCGGCTCGGCGAGGTCAAGGACATCATTCGAAAGGTCCACAACTGCTGGAAGGCCATCGGCGAGGCTCCCGCGCGTCACCGCGAGCCGCGCGATCTATCGGTGCGGAAGGGACTCGTGGCGAAGCGGCGCATCGCCGAGGGCGAGGCCCTCGGTCTCGACAACGTCCGTTTCGCGTGGCCGCCGCTCGGCATCTCCGTGGAATATTGGGATGTCGTCGTCACGCGGCGCGCCGCACGCACCCTGCAGCCCGACGAGGTCATCGACTGGAGCGATGTTCGTCTTGGACGCTGAATTTGCCTGGCCGGGCGGCGACCGCCCCGGCCCGCCCGACTTCGAGCACCAGCCGCCGCCGGCGGTGATCGCGGCCATCACGCGGGCCCTGGCGTCCGCGTTTCCAGCCGCGAACGATCCGGACGCGCAGCTCGCTGCGCTCCGTCCGACGACGGGCCCCGTGGGCCGCTATCGGCTCGGGACCGCGCATGGCGCATGGTTCGTCAGGGTGAGCACGCGCTGGGGCCATCCCGACCTCGAACGCGCGATCACGACCGATCTCTCGGCGCGCGGCGTGAGCGTCAATCCGCTCCTCGTGGCCGGCAGGCCCCTGGCGTGGAATGACGACGTGTTTCGCGTGGACGTGCGGCCGCTGATCGTAGGGCGTCACTTCAATGGCTCGCCGGGGGATCTGCAGCAGCTCGCCGCGACGCTCGCCGCGTGCCACCACGCGCTTCTCGATTCGCCGCGCGCCACGGCCGTCCGTGCCGCCGCGTCGGCTCGCTTCGAACGCCTGGCCAAGATCCGCGATCTTCTCGTCGACGCGCTCAAGCGCGAGACGTTCGAGCTGTTCGCCGAGCAAGCGGCCTGGGCGATGCGCCATCGGGACTGGCTTGCGCTGATGGCCGACGGCTTCGAACCTCGTCTCGACGAGCGACCCGAGGCCCAGTGCCTGCACGGCGAAATCCACCCCGGCAACGTCCTGTTTCGCGCGGACGACGGCGCGGCCGTCCTGGTCGACTTCGAGGAGAGCGTTCACATCTTCGCCCCGCCCGCGTGGGACGTCGCGTTCCTCGTGCAGCGGTTCTGCCTGTGCGACGACCCCGCGCGCGCCCGCGAGCGGCTCGCCATCGTGTCGCGCGCCTACGGCCCGCCCGTGCCCGACCTGGCCGCGATGATGCGGCAGGCGGCGTGGTTCTCTATCGCCGCGATTCTCGACATGCGCCTGTCGCAGGGCATCGCCACCCCCGTGGGCGAGTACGACAAGTTCGTGAGGCTCGAGCGGGAGGCCCAGACATTCGAGCGATTGCCGTGAGACTCGCCTTCCTGGTCCAGCGCGCGAACTTCTACCGGCTGTATGCGCCGATCGTCGACGAGGCCATGCGACGGGGATGGGACGTCGAGTGCTGGCACGACTACAGCCAGGCCCGGCACGGGCAGAAGGGCTACAACTTTCCGGCGCTTGAGTCGGCACCGCGCTTCGTCCATGGGACGCCCGGCTTCCGCACTTACCAGGGCAGCTCCGAGCTGCGGGTCTTCCTGCAGCAGGGCCGGACCGACACCGTCGTCTCGCTGAACCCCCGGTCCGCCGAGCTTGGCGACGCGACTCCAACGTCCGTGACCTGGGTGATGCTGCAGCATGCGCTGAGCAACTTCGTCGCATACGGACACGGTGGCTTCCTCGGGTCTGACGGCGTCGCGCTGTACAGCGAGCACTGGGCGGACCTCGCCCTCGAATATTTCCGCGAGCGGCGCCTTCTTCCGCCCGGTGACGAGACGGAGCAGGAGATACGCAACAAGGCATGGGCCGTCGGCTTTCCGGAGATGGAGGCGGCGCGCCTGATCGATCCCACAGAGGTCCGGCGCCGCCTGGGGATCGCCGCCGATCGCCCGGTGGTCGTCCTGTTGCCGTACGGCTATGGCTTCGGACTCTCCTCGTTCCGCGCCACGCACACAGGACAGCAACGCAGCCGCTGGCAGGTCGCGGCGAGCCTCGTGAGACAGGTGTGGCTGGACGTCCGCGTCGTCAACGCCGTGCGCGCCTTCTGTCGTCGCAACGGCGCCCACCTCATCGTGAAGTCGCGGATGAAGCGGCGTCCGCCGGTGTACACACGCGCGATAGCAGACACGCACCTGTACGACGAGTCGGTCTATCCGGCCACGATCCTCGAAACGCTGCGGATTGCGAGCCTCTGTATCGGCTTCTACAGCACGACGGTGCACGAGGCGGCCTATCTCGGAGTTCCGTATCTCTCCATCCGTCCCAGCGACGGCGACGTGCGGGGCGATCGGGCGCTGCAGCGCGTGTTCCTCGATCGCAGCAAGGGTAGTTTCGATTTCCCAGGCGTAGCCACGGTCCTCGAGCACGAGGAGGCGATCGACGGATTGCCCGAAAAGAGGCTCGACCAGTTCGTGATGGACCGCCAGGCGCGAGCCGCGTATGTGGAGAAGTTCCTGTGCAGCGACGACGGGCACAGCTCGGCACGGGTGCTGGACGAGATCCGTCGCATGAAGCGCTAAGAGAAAGGCGAGGTTCGAGACGCGATGCCACGACCGACCATTCTTGTCCTGGGCGCGGGCAGTATCGGGAAGCGACACGTGCGGAACCTGCTGGCGTTGGGGCTCTCACCGGAGCAGCTCACGGTGGTGGACCCTCGTGAAGATCGGCGCAGAGAAGTCCTCGAGCTCGGCGTCCCTGGGCCCAACGTCCTTGCCGACCGAGACGTCGCCCTCGCGCGCCGCACGCACGACGGCGCGATCGTCGCCACGCCCACGGCGCTGCACTACGACGACGCCCTGGCCGCGGCGCGCGCCGGGCTACACCTCATGATCGAGAAGCCGCTCGGCATCGATCTCGACGGCTACGCGCGGATCAGCGCCGAGATCGAGCGCCGCGGCCTCTTCACGTTCGTCGCGTACTGTTATCGTTTCCACGCGGGTGCTCAGAAGATGCGCTCACTGGTGGCCGACGGACTGATTGGCGAGCCCTATTACGCGCGCGGCGAAATGTGCTCGTACCTGCCGGCGTGGCATCCATACGAGGACTATCGCGAGTTCTACATGGCGAAGAAGTCCCTCGGCGGCGGTACGCTGCTCGATCAGAGTCATATCTTCGACCTGACGCGGATGTTCCTCGGGGAGATCCGCGGACTCTACGGCCTCTCGCTGCGACAGAGCCGTCTGGAGATCGAAACCGACGACTTCGGCGAGATCGTGCTCGACATGGAGCGGGGCACGCGCGTGTCGCTGCACATCGACTTGTTCAGCCAGCCGCGGCGCGAGTACTACCACATCATGGGCGCCGCCGGAACGCTGCAGTGGGACATCTTCGCCAACACGGTGACCCATCTGATGCAGCAGGGCGTTCGGGACGTCATCGACTGCGGGAAGGACAAGAACGCGATGTACGTCGAAGAGGTCCGATACTTCCTTCGCGGGATCGAGGCCGGCGGTCCGATCGAGGGACCCAGCCTGCTCGATGGCCGCGCGGCCATGGACGTCATCGTTGCCGTGCGCGAATCACGCGGAACGCGATACGTCGCGCTGCCGAGCGTCCGCGACGGCGCGGGATCGGTGGCAGCTCACCGGTGAGCCGCCGGGTCATTGCGCTCATCCCCGCGCGGGGCGGCTCCAAGGGTGTCCCGCGCAAGAACATTCGCCCGCTCGCCGGCAAGCCGCTGATCGCGTATTCGATCGAGACGGCGCGCGCGAGCAAGCTGATCGAGCGGGTCGTCGTCTCGACCGACGACGTCGAGATCGCCGACGTCGCTCGACGGTACGGGGCCGACGTTCCGTTCATGCGGCCGGCGGAGCTGGCGCAGGACGACTCGCCGGAGTGGCTGACCTGGCAGCACGCCGTTCGCACGCTTCAGGCCGCGGAGGGCGGCGCGTCGATCGACGCCTTCGTCTGCGTGTCGCCCACCTCACCGCTGCGCGCCGTCGAGGATGTCGATGCGTGCATCCAGATGCTGCTCGACACCGATTCCGACATGGTCATGACCGTCCGACCCTCGGAGCGGAATCCCTACTTCAACATGGTCGTGCTCGACGGCGGCGGAGGCGCACGCGTGGTGATGAAGCCCGACCGGCCGATCTATCGGCGCCAGGACGCGCCCGTGGTGTACGACATCACGACCGTGGCGTACGCGTTTCGTCCCGCCTTCGTGCTGCGCACGACCTCGGAGTTCGACGGCAAGGTACGGGCCGTCGTCGTGCCGGCCGAGCGCGCGGTGGACATCGACACGGAGCTCGACTTCGCGTTCGCCGAGTTCTTGTTGAGCCGTTCGACGCGATGAGCTCCCCGTACGTCCTCGCCGTCATTCCTGCGCGCGGCGACAGCAAGCGGCTGCCGGGGAAGAATCTGCGCCGGCTCGGGCCGCTGTCCCTGCTGGGGCACGCCGTCGCCTCCGCCCGCGAAGCCGCCACGCTGAGCCGGTTCGTCGTCTCGACCGCCAGCGCCGAGATCGCGGAAGAGGCAGGGCGGCACGGTGCGGAGCCGCCATTCATGCGGCCGGCGGAGCTCGCCACCGACGACGCGCCGATGGTGCCGGTTCTCCAGCACGCCGTGCGCTGGCTCCGATCGGCCGAACGGATCGATGTCGACGTCGTCGTGACGCTCCAGCCCACGTCGCCGTTCCGCACCGGCGCCGACATCGACCGGGTGGTGCACAAGGTCCTCGAGGCGCAGTCCGACTCCGCACAGACCGTCACCTGCGCGTGCTATCACCCGTACTTCATGACGACGCTCGACGGCGACCGCGCGATCCCGCTGTTTCCGGAGGGTCACAAGCTCCCTCGCCGGCGCGATACGCCGCCCGCCTACCAGCCGTCCGGCGCGGTCTACGCGACGCGGCACGACGTGCTGATGAAGCAGGGGCGCATCACGGGGGACGACAACCGCGCGGTCGTGATGGGCTTCGAGGCCTCGATCAACATCGATACCGAGTGGGACTTCAAGCTCGCCGAGCTGATCTTGCAGGCGGGACGCGCGCCCATTCGGGCCGAGCGCACATGAGGCGGCTGCTGATTCTCGGCACCGGCGGGCACAGTCGGGCCGTCTCGGACCTGGCCGGCGAAGTCGGCTGGACCGTGGCCGGCTACACGGAGCCGACCGGCACGCCGAGGCCCGGGATCCTCGGCACCGACGCCGACGTCGGCACACTCGCGCGCGCCGGCACGATCGATGCCGCCGTCGTGGGCCTCGGCAACAGTGCGCTGCCGCGGCGCGCTGAGCTCTTCCGCCTGCTCCACGACGCGGGCATCACGGTGCCGGCGCTCGTGCATCCGCGTGCGGTGCAGTCACGCACCTGTCGCGTCGGCGCGGGGTCCGTCGTGTTCGCCGGTTGTGTGCTGGGTGCCGGGGTCGACATCGGGGTGAACGGCGTCTGCTATGCGGGCGTGATCGTCGAGCACGATTGCCGCATCGGCGACCACTGCTATCTCTCGCCCGGCGCCGTGGTCTGCGGCGGGGTGACGCTGGAGCGCGGCGCGTTTCTCGGTGCCGGCGCCGTGGTCGTTCCAGGTATACGAATCGGCGCCGGCGCCGTCGTGGCCGCGGGCGCGGTCGTCGTCGACGATGTGCCGGCGGGCGCGACCGTGCTCGGCGTGCCGGCGAGGCCACGCGAGGCACGACGGTGAGCCGCGAGTTCCGCCTCGGTGCCCGCGTGATCGGGGCCGGCGCGCCGGCGTTCGTCGTCGCCGAGGCCGGCGTGAATCACAACGGCGACGCGGCGCTGGCGCGCCGACTCGTCATCGACGCCGCCGCCGCCGGCGCCGACGCCGTGAAGTTCCAGACGTTCCGTGCCGCCGACCTCGTGACGCGCCAGGCTCCGAAGGCCGCATACCAGCGCGAGACGACGGGCGGAGACGGTGGCCAGCGCGAGATGCTCGCCCGCCTCGAGCTCCCGCCCGAGGCGTTCGCGGCGCTGCGCGACGAGAGCGCCCGCCACGGCATCGTGTTCTTCTCGTCGCCGTTCGACGAGGCGAGCGTGGACGTCCTCGAGGCGCTCGACGTGGCTCTCTTCAAAATTCCGTCCGGGGAGATCACGAACCTGGCGTTTCTGCGCCACATCGCCGCAAAGCGACGGCCGATCATTCTGTCGACGGGAATGTCGACACTCGACGAGATCGCGGCCGCCGTCGGCGCCATCCGCCACGCCGGGGATCCACCGCTGGCGCTGCTGCAGTGCGTGAGCGCGTATCCCGCGCCGGCCGAGGAGACGAATCTGCGCGCGATGGACACGCTGCGCGATCGCTTCGGCTGCGTCGTCGGTCTGTCGGATCACACGACGGGGATCGAGGTCGCGATCGCGGCGGTGGCGCGCGGCGCGGCGATCGTGGAGAAGCATTTCACCGTCGACAAGACGTTGCCCGGCCCCGATCATCGCGCCTCGCTCGACGCCGCGGAGCTCGCGGCACTCGTGCGGAGCATCCGGCGCGTCGAAGCCGCGCTCGGAGACGGAGACAAGCGGCCGATGCCGTCGGAGGCCGACACACGGCGTGTCGCGCGCAAAAGCCTCGTCGCCGCGCGCCCGATCGAGCGGGGCGAAAAGATCACCGCCCAGATGATCGCCGTCAAACGGCCAGGCACCGGCATTGCTCCCGCGGATCTCGAGCGGGCTCTTGGCCGCACCGCCGCGCGCGCGCTGGCGGCCGACGAGGTCATCGACTGGACAGCGCTGGAGGACGCGTGATCCGGCCCACGCGCGTGATTGCCGTCGTTTCGGTCAGTCGTTCTGACTGGGGCCACCTCGTGCCGGTGCTCGAGGCGATCCGCGAGGCGCCCGATCTCGACCTCCGCCTGTTCGTCGCCGGTATGCACCTGTCCGCCGACTTCGGCTCCACGGCCGGGTCGATCGAGGCTCTGGGCTGGCAGATCGCCGAACGGGTCGCCATGCTCGAGCCCGGCGACACGCCGGAGGCGATCGCGGCGTCCACCGGACGCGGCGTCGTCGGCTTCGCCAGCGCGTACGCGCGGCAGCGCCCCGATCTGCTCGTGGTGCTCGGCGACCGGTTCGAGATGCTCGCCGCGGCCGTCGCCGCGTTGCCCTTCGCCCTGCCCGTCGCCCACATCCACGGCGGCGAGGCGTCCGAGGGCGCGATGGACAACCAGATCCGCCACGCCATCACCAAGCTGGCGCACCTGCATTTCGCGTCGGCCCCGGAGCACGGGCGGCGCATCGCCGCGATGGGGGAGGAGGACTGGCGCATCCATGTCGTCGGCGCGCCCGGTCTCGACCGGCTGCACACGGTCGGCCTGCTGCCGCGAGACGAGGTCGCCGCAGCCCTGGCCCTACCTCCCGAGCGGCCGTGGCTGCTCGTGACGTTTCATCCCGTCACGCTCGAGCACGAGGACACGGCACGGCACGTCGACGAGCTGCTCGCCGCGCTGGAGGCGGTCGAGGCCACCCTGGTGATGACCTATCCCAACGCCGACACCGCGGGCCGGACGATCGTCGAGCGGGTGGAAGACTTCGCCGCTCGCACGCCGCGCGCCAGACTCTTTCGGAATCTCGGCGATCGACTCTACCTCTCGCTGCTCAAGCACGCCGACGCGATGGTCGGCAACTCCTCGAGCGGCCTCATCGAGGCGCCCTCCTTCGCGCTTCCCGTCGTCAACGTCGGCAGTCGCCAGCGCGGTCGACTGCGCGGCGGCAACGTGGTCGACGTCCCGCCGCGGCGCGACGACATCGTCCGCGGGATCCGGACCGCGCTGGCGCCCGACCTCCGGCGGCGGCTCGACGGGCAGCCCAATCCCTACGGCGACGGCCGCGCAGCCCAGCGCATCGTGACGGTGCTGCGTGAGGTGACCCTGGACGCGCGATTGATCCAGAAGCGTGAGCGGGACGATGGCTCGGCTCGCTGACGCGCTTGTTCCCGAGGGCGCGACGCTGCGCGACGTCCTCGCATCGATGACGCGCAGCGCACGCCAGGTCGCCGTGATCGTCGACCGCGACCGGCGGCTGCTGGGCCTCATGACCGACGGCGACGCCCGCAAAGCGGTGCTGCGCGGTCTCGCGCTCGACGCCACGGTCGAGACGGTCATGAACCGGACGCCCGTCGTCGCGCGCGCCGGGGTGACCCGCGACGAGGCGCTGGCCCTGATGCGCAGCCACTCGATCCGTCACGTGCCGGTGCTGGACGACACACGTGTCGTCGTGGAGCTGCTGCGGCTCGAGGATCTGCTCGCGCCGGCGGAGCCGCTGCGCAACGTCGTCGTGATTATGGCGGGCGGCGAGGGCAAGCGCCTGCGACCGATTACCGAGTCCATTCCCAAGCCGCTCGTGACCGTCGGTGGCCAGCCGATCGTCGAGATCCTCATCGAGCGGCTGCGGGAGGCAGGCCTGAGCGAGATGCTGCTCGCCGTCCACCACAAAGCGCATCTGATCCGCGACCGGCTCGGTGATGGCGCCCGGCTCGGCGTACGGCTGAAGTACATCGAGGAGACGGTGCCGCTCGGGACGATGGGCGCGCTACGCCTCGCGCGTGAGAGGCTGGACCGGAGCTTCTTCGTCGTCAATGCCGACATCCTGACGAAGTGCGACTTCCGCGCGATGCTCGAGTTCCATCGCGCCCAGCCGGACACCGCGCTGACCGTCGGCGTCTCGCTCCACCAGGTGGAGATCCCGTACGGTGAGTTCACGCTCCGCGGCACGCGCGTGGAGCGGCTCGAGGAGAAGCCGCGCAAGGAGTTCCCCGTCAACACCGGGATCTACGTCATGGAGCCCGACGTGATCGACGTGATCCCCGCCGGTCGCCCCGTCGATGCGACCGACGTCATCCGGTCGCTGCTCGCGCGCGACCGCGTCGTGTCGGCGTACCACATGCGCGAATACTGGCTGGATGTCGGCCGCCACCTCGATCTGCAGAAAGCCAACCACGACGTGATCGGGGGGCTGCTCGAGTGAACCGCGTCGCCGTCGTGGGCCTCGGCTACGTGGGGCTGACGCTGTCCGTCGCGCTCGCTCGGCGCGGCCTCGCCGTCATCGGCTGTGATCAGGAGCGTCGTGTGGTCGCGACGCTCGGCGCCGGCCGCTCGCACCTCTACGAGCCGGGCGTCGAGGAGGCGTTGCGCGAGCATCTTGGCGCGCGGCTGCGCGTGGTCGCCACGCTGCCCGGCGAGCCGGTCGACGCCGCCGTGATCTGCGTGTCGACGCCGGTCGATCCCGTGACTCACGCCCCGCGGCTCGAGCATCTGCGCGACGCCGCGCGTGCCGTGGCCGAGGCGTGCCCGCCCAGCACTTTGGTGGTGGTGCGCTCGACGGTGCCGATCGGCGCCACGCGCGCGATCGTGCTGCCCGAGCTCGTGCGGCGCTGGGGAAGCGCGCGGCTGGCCTTCTGCCCCGAGCGGACGATCCAGGGGCAGGCTCTGCGCGAGCTGGAGGAGCTGCCGCAGGTCATCGGTGGTCTCGATACGGCCAGCGCGGACGCCGCAGAAGCGCTGTTCGGCCGACTTGCGCGCCGGCTCGTGCGTGTCTCCTCGCTGGAAGCCGCGGAGATGGTGAAGCTCATCAACAACTGTCACACGGACCTGATCTACTCGTTCGGCAACGAGGTCGCGCTCATCGCCGAGCGGTTCGGCCTCGATCCGCTCGAGGCCATCCGCGCGGCGAACGTGGACTATCCGCGGCCCGATCTGTCCCGTCCCGGCTTCGTCGGCGGCGGCTGCCTCTCCAAGGACCCCTATATCCTCCTGCACAGCGCCGAGGCGGCGGGCTACCGACCGGGGCTCGTGGGCGCCGCGCGCGGGCTCAATGAGCATTTGCCGCGGCACGTGGCCAAGCGCTTCCTCGAGCTGCTGGCCGAGACGCGCGGCAGCCTGGCCGGTGCGCGTGCGCTGCTGCTCGGGTTCGCGTACAAGGGCTGGCCGCCCACGGACGACATGCGCGGCGCCTCGAGCGTGCCCATCGTCGAGGCGTTGCGGGCGGCCGGGCTCGAGCTGCGCGGCCACGACTATCTCGTGTCCGAGGCGGTGCTGAAGAATCTCGGAGTGGCGTCGTGCGGGCCCGAAGAGGGGTTCGCCGACGTCGACGGTGTGCTCGTGATCACCGACCATCCCGATTACGCGCGCCTGGACGTCGACAAGTGCGTGGCGGCGCTGCGACGACCCGCGCTCGTGTTCGACTGCTGGCGCATCCTCGACGCCGAGCGTGTGCGTGCCGTGAGCGGCGTTCGGTATGCGGGCATCGGCTATGCGTAGGGTTCTCGTCCTCGGCGGCGCCGGGTTCGTGGGCTATCACCTCGTGGCACGCTTCACGGCGGAGGGCGGTCACGCCGTCACCGTCGTCGACGACTTCTCACGTGGTCGCCGCGATCGCGAGCTGTCGGCGGTGCTCGCCCGAACGGACGTGACGCTCGTCGAGGCCGACCTGACCGACCCACGCGCGCTCGATCGGCTCGACCGCACCTGGGACGAGGTGTACATGCTGGCGGCGGTGGTCGGCGTCCGCCACACCATGCAGGATCCTGTGCGCGTCCTGCGCGTCAACACGCTGGCCGCGCTGAACGTCTGCGATTGGCTGACGCCGGCCGTGGGACGGTTGTTTTTCGCCTCGACCAGCGAGGCCTACGCCGGCGGCGTCGAGCTGGGTCACGTGCCGGTTCCGACTCCCGAGGCCGTGCCGCTCGTTATCGCGGACATCGCCAATCCACGCTTCGCCTACGCCGCGAGCAAGATCCTCGGCGAGGCCGCGGTGATCCACCATGCGCGGACGCGTGGCGTGCCGTTCGTGATCGGCCGCCTGCACAACGTCTACGGCCCGCGCATGGGAGCCGATCACGTCATCCCCGAGCTCTGCCTGCGCGCGCTGGCGAAGGAGGATCCGTTCCGCGTGTACGGGCTCGAGCAACGCCGCGCGTTCTGCCACATCTCCGACGCGGTGGACGCCATCCAGCGCTTGATGGCGACGTCCGCCACTGCCGAGGGCGTGGTGGTCAACGTCGGCAACGACCGGGAAGAGACGACCGTGGCCGCGCTCCTCGAGCTCGTCTTGAACGCGGCCGGCGTCAGACCGCGACTGGATCCGCGGCCGGCGCCGCCCGGCTCTGTTGCGCTGCGGCGGCCGGACATCTCGCGGCTTCGCTCGCTGACCGGCTTCGAGCCGCGTGTGTCGTTGGCGCAGGGCGTGCGTGAGACGCTCGAGTGGTATCGACGATCGCGCGAGGCGGCCGCGTGAGGGGGACCATCATCCCGAACGCGGTGCCGTGCCTGGCGGGCAACGAATGGGCCTACCTGAAGGAGTGCCTGGACACCAACTGGGTATCGTCGGCGGGGCCCTTCGTCGACCGTTTCGAGCGAGAGATCGCGGCGTACGCCGGCGTGCGCCACGCCATCGCCACCGTGAACGGGACGGCCGCCCTCCACGTGGCGCTGCTCGTGGCCGGCGTGCGCGCCGACGACGAGGTGCTGGTGCCGTCGCTCACGTTCATCGCGACCGCGAACGCGATTCGTTACTGCGGGGCGGAACCCATCTTCGTGGACTCGGACGCGACGACGTGGACGATGGACGCGGCGAAGGCCGAGGACTTTCTGCGGCGCGAGTGCGTCGTGCGCAGCGGCGAGGTCGTGGATCGCGCCACCGGCCGGCGGGTTTCCGCGCTCCTGCCGGTGCATCTCTACGGTCACCCGGCCGACCTCGACGCGCTCGAGGCCATCACCCGTCGCTGGCCGATGGCGCTCGTCGAGGACTCCGCCGAGGCGCTCGGCGCTCTGTACAAGGGCCGGCGGGTCGGCGCCCGCGGCGCCGCCGGGTGTCTGTCGTTCAACGGCAACAAGATCATCACATCCGGCGGCGGCGGCATGGTGCTCACCGACGACGACGAGCGCGCGACGCGCGCCCGCTACCTCACGACGCAGGCGCGCGACCCCGGCCCCGAGTGGGTCCACCGCGAGGTCGGCTTCAACTATCGGTTGACCAACCTGCACGCTGCGCTGGGTGTCGCACAGCTCGAGCAGCTCGAAGGCTTCGTCGCGCGCAAGCGCGCGACCGCGCGCGCGTACTCACGGGCCCTGGCGGAGCTGGACGGCGTGACGCCGCTCGAGGAAGCGCCGTGGGCGGTGTCGTCGTACTGGATGTACTCCGTGCTGCTCGACGACTCGTGGGGCGACGTCCGCGCTCTGATCAGGCGTGGGAATGCCGACGGCATCCAGCTGCGTCCCCTGTGGCGGCCGCTCCACACCCAGCCCGCGTTCGCCGGCTGCCGCGCCGACCGTATCGAGGTCGCGACGCGGTTGCACGATCGCGGTGTGTCGTTGCCGTGCTCCGTCGGGATCACGTCGGAAGAGCGCGACGCCGTCGTGGCCGCGCTCGCTGCCATGCGGACGTGCGCATGACCCGTCGCGATCTCCTCTGCCGCCGCCGCCGGCAGCTCCTCGATCGCGCCGGCCTGAACCGCGGCTGGCTCCGTGAGCTGTCGGCGTATTACCGTGGCCTGACCATCGAGGAGTTCTGGGTGCGCTACACGCTCGGACGCATGGACGCGGCGACGCTGTGGGAGCGCAAGCCGCGCACCACCGAGACCGATTACCGCGCGTTTTACGCGGAGACCGATTACTTCGTTCTCCGTCAGATGTACTACCACCGCAACGACTGCTACCACGCCATCGCCGCCCTGCTGCGCCGAGCCGGCCGCGCCGGCGACGTCTGTGAGTACGGCTGCGGCGTCGCGCCGATCACGGCATGGCTGTGGCCGCGCTTCCCCGGTTGGCGGTTCACGCTCGTGGATCTGCCGACGCCGACATTCGAGTTCGCACGCTGGCGCTTCCGCGGCGCCGGCAACGTCGAGCTCGTCGCACCGGGGCTCGCCGACGACCTGCCGCTGCGGCGCGCCTACGACGTCGTCACGTGCCTGGACGTCCTCGAGCACGTGGTGAATCCGCTGGCGGTGGTGCGCCACCTCGCCGCGCACCTCAAGCCGGGCGGCGCGCTGCTCGTCAACTTCGTCAACGATCCTGGCGGCGAGAACCTCGTCGAGAGCGCGCGGGAGCGCGCGGCGACCATCGAGTATCTCAACGGTGCCCTCCGCGCCGTCATCCCGCTGAATGCCGATGGCCCGGCGGTGGTCGATGCCCACTATGTCAAGCCGAGTCACTGAGCCGGTCGCGCTTCGACTGGCCCAGTACTACACGCGGTATTATCGCGACACACTCGGCATCCCGGGCTGGCGTGACATCGTGAACGTCCGCCTCGACGACGCGGTCTACGAGGCGCAGCGGCTGGCGCAGCTCGAGCGCGCGACCGGCGGCGCCGTCTGGGGAACCCGCCTGCTCAACGTGGGGTGCGGCGCCGGGGGCTTCAGCGCGTGTGCCGCCGACGCCGGCGCGGCGGTCGTTTCGATCGATTCGTCGGCGGAAGCGGTCATGCTCACCGCGGCGCGCGTGCCGGGGCACCTCACGGCCGTAGCGGCCGCCGAGGCGCTTCCGCTCGCGGAGAGCTCGTTCGACGTCGTTTATTGCTTTTCCACGCTCGAGCACCTCGCCGACCGGGCGCGCGCCGTCCGCGAAATGTTGCGCGTGCTACGGCCGGGCGGATGCCTCTACCTGCACGCACCCAATCGATGGTCGTGCTTCGAAGGGCACTACAAGCTGTTCTGGATCCCGGGTCTTCCGAAGGCGCTCGGCCGGATCTATCTCGCGCTGCGCGGGCGCCCCACCGGGTTTCTCGAAACGCTCGCGCCGACGACGGTTCGCGAGTGCCGCCGTCTCGTGGAGCGGGCCGGCGGGCGGGTGGTGCGAATCCTCGACGAGGACAGCCGGCGTCCCGTCGGCGGGCGCCTCTGGCCGCTCGTGCGACTGTACTACCGCCTCTTCGGCATCAGGCCCTATGTAGAGCTGGTCGCAACGAAGGCGGCGTCGCGATGAGGATCTGCTCCCCCCACTGCGGCGTCGATCCCGGCACGACATCGGGCGGCGAGACGTACGAGCGCGAGGTGCTGCGTCATCTCGGCCGCCAGGGCGTCGAGATCGACGTCATGCTCGCGCGCCACAAGCGGGTGCCGCCGGACGTCGAGAACTGGACCGTGCACCGACTGCCGATCGGGCGGGGTCTGCGCTGGCCGGTGGCGGCCGTGCTGCTGCCGAGGCTGATCAAGCGCGTCTACGACGCGCGGCCCTTCGACCTGCTCCGCGCGCACTCGCTGCGGTTCATCGGGCCCGCCGCGCTCGCGGCGCGCCGCCGGTATCGGCTCGACGTTCCGATCGTCGCGCACCACCATCATCTCGACCCCGGCGTGCTGAATCGCTTCATCGAGGGTCCGGTGATGCGCGCGGTCGATCGCGTCGTGGTGGGCAGCGAGTTCGGGCGCGCGCAGGCCTCACGCGAGCTCGGCGTGTCGCCCGAGCGCGTCGCCGTCGTGCACTACGGCGTGGACCGACGCTTCGAGCCACGTCCGCGCGCCGACCGTCTCGTCCAGCGCTTCGGGCTCGGCGACCACCCGGTCGTGCTGTTTCTCGGCGGTCTCAAGGCCCGCAAGAATCCGTTCCTCCTGCTCGACATCTGGCGCGAGGTCGTGCAGGCACGGCCGGAGGCGCGCCTCCTCGTGGCCGGCGCCGGACCGCTGCTCGACGCGCTTCGCGCGCGTGCCGCCTCGCTGCCGCAGGGCTCGGTGATCTTCACGGGCTACGTTCCCGAAGCGGAGAAGGTGGACTACTTCAATCTGGCCGACGTCCTCGTGTTTCCCTCGGCGCTGGAGGGTTTCGGCTTCAGCGTCGCGGAGGCGATGTCGTGCGAGATTCCAGTCGTCGTCTCGGCTCGGGGGTCGCTGCCGGAAGTCGTCGCGGACGGGGAGGGAGGCTTTCTCTGCGATCCGGACGAGCCGACGACGTTCGTGCAAAAAATCCTGCTCCTGCTGAGTGAGCCGATGCTGCGTCGCAAGCTCGGTCACGCCAGCCGCGAGCGCGTGGATCGCATGTTCCGATGGGAGCACTGCGCCGCCGCCACGCTGCGCGTCTACGAGGACGTCCTCGATGAATGGCACCGCCGTCGCGCTGCGGCTCGATGACGTCGGCGCGGCGTCGAAGGCGTGGGAGGTCTACGGCCTCACGCGCGTCCCGCTCGGCCGCTGGTCCGTGCCGTTTCCCGGCAACGTGCTGTGCCTCAAATATCTGCCGCCGATCAAGCGCTGGGGGCCGTATCGAGAGCTCGGCGCGCGGGACTGGGATGCCGTCGCGGATATGCTGGAGGCGGCGTCGGCACGGATGACTGTGGCGGTGACGGCCGGATGGGTCGAGCGCGACGGCCGCGTCGTGCCGTATCCGACCAGGTTTCCGGAGGCGGCGCGCGCGCTCCGCGACTGCGCCAAGCGTGGGCTCGTCGAGATCGCACATCACGGCTACACGCACTGTGTCCTCGAAGGGCGCCGTTATTTGCCGCGGCCGTGGTCGAGCAACCGCACCTATCACCGCGAGTTCCATGACTGGGTGCCCGCCGCGTCGCATCGTGAGCACGTACGGCGCGCTCAGGATATCCTTCAGGACTTTTTCGGCCGTCCGGTGCTGACGTTCGTGCCGCCTGGCAACGTCTTCACGCGCGTGACGCTGGAGAGCGCGGCCGAGGTCGGTCTCCGTTACCTTTCCTGTCGGCATGCCGAGCGGATCAGCGACACGGTCGGCCTGCTGGCGATCCCCGACAACGCTGTTGTCGCCGTGCATGACCGGGATGTGATCGTGCAGGGACACACGTGGCTACAGACCTTGCTACGCGGGCGTACGCTGACGACCGTCGCGCACATCGGCGAACAGCTCGAAACGAGGGCGAGGTGAGCATGCGACTGTCGGCGATCCTTGTCGAATACAAGACGCCGGACGTTCTTGAGCTCGCGTTGGCATCGCTCCGACGATTCGCTCCCGAGGTGGAGGCCGTTGTGGTGCCAGGGCAAGAGGGTGCCGCCGCACACGCCGAAGGAATTGCCGAGGCTCGACGGCGCCGGCTGGTTGGCGACGCCGATGGGGTCATTCTTCTCGATACCGACGTGTGTATCACGTCGCCGCGCTGGGTCGAGCGTCTTCAGGCGACGGTTTCCGCCGGCGGGATCTGGGGCGGGTTGAAGCACAAAGGCGACGTCAGCCAAGTCATCCACGAAGGGCAGCTGATCATCCACGCCAATTGTCTGGCGATGCCGCGTGACCTCTTCGAGGCCGTGCCGTCGTTCGCTGCGGTGATCCAGGATGGGGCGGAGTTTGTCGAAGTCGACACGGCGGCCGGCGTGAGTTTGTTCGCGGCGGCGAAGGGGCGGCCCGTCGTCCCTCTTCCCTGTTTCCGGGTGGGCCACGGCCCGCTCTTCCCGGGACTGAACTGCGCGGAATACTTCGATCCGCTGAGCGGACGCGAGACACTCTGGTCGCATCTCGGCCGGGGAACGAGTGCGCGGCCACGCCATCCGCGACTCCAGGCGTTGAAGGCGGCCCTTGGCTTCCGGGCGGCGCGTAAGATTTGGGGCTGGCAACAAACGCGTCAAGCCTGGATCGCCCGCGGCCGGGATCTGCTCAAAACGGCGTGACGTTCGCACGAGCAGCGGTGCGGCCGTGAACGTCTGTCTCGTCAACGAGTACTATCCGCCGTTCGCGCCCGGCGGCGCGGAATGGAGCGTGCACGCGCTCGCCGCTGCGCTCGCGAAGCGCGGCCACACGGTCACCGTGGTGACGCCCAACTGGGGGGCGGCGGCACACGACGAGCGCGATGGCGTGCGGGTCGTGCGGTTCCCGGTTCCGATCCGACTGCCCGTCGGCCGCACGCCGGCCGCGCCGAAGTGGCTGGCGAATCCCGTCTTCTATGTCGTCGCCGCGCTCGCGGTCCGGCGCGCGGCGCGGCGGGCGGGCGCGCAGGTGATCCACGCGCAGAACAAGCACTCGCTCATCCCGTGCGTCCTGGCCGGCCGCTGGCTCGGCCTCCCCGTCTTCCTCACGATCCGCGACGGCAGCATCGTGGACGCGGCGCCGATGTGTCTGCACCACGGCGACCGCATGCCGGCGGATTGCGGCGTGCGCAAGCTCTGGCGCGAGTGCTCTGAAGAATACTTCGTGCACTACCTCGCGGGACGCCGCTCGCGCATACGGGGCAAGCTGGCCTTCCTCTATTTCTGGCTCGACAGCCGGCTCAAGCAGCGCTTTCTGCGCCGCGTACACGGCGTCATCGGCGTCAGCCGCGGCATTCTGGACATCTATGGTCGCTCCGGCCTTCTCGACGGCGTGCGCCGCACGCACGTGATCCACACGGTGCCGCCTCCGACGGCACCGCCGCCGGCGGCGGACGTCGAAGCATTGCGCGAGCGCCTGGACCTTCGGGGACGTCGGGTGGTGCTCTATGTCGGCAAGTTCTCACCCGGCAAGGGCAGCGCCGACCTCGTCGCCGCCGCGGACAGCGTCGCGCAACGCCGTCCGAACGCGACATTCCTGTTCGTCGGTGAGGGTGCGCTCGACACGCGCGCGTCGGCCGACATACGGCGCCTGGGCCCCCTGCCGAACCGCGAGGTCCTCGCGCTCTATCCGCTCGCCGATGTCGTCGTCGTCCCCTCCGTCGTGCCCGATGCGCTCAGCCGCGTGATCCTCGAAGCGATGGCGGCCGGCCGGGCCGTGGTGGCGACGCGTGTCGGGGGCACGCCCGAGCTCGTCGTCGACGACGTCACGGGCCTGCTCGTCGAGCGCGGCGACCGGAAAGCACTGGCCGACGCGGTCGCCGCGCTGCTCGGCGACGAGCCGCGCCGGCGGCGCCTCGGCGCCGCCGCGCGCGAGCACGTGACGAGCCGCTTCGCGACCGACCAGACCGTGGAGCAGCTCCTCGCCGTCTACGCAGAGGCGCTCCGCGCATGATTCTCGGCCTGCTGCCGGCCATCCGAGGCGGACTCGGCGAGCTCGCCCGCACTGGTCAGGACGCGCGTCTCATCGACGGCTATCTCAGACCGTACGCACGGGCGTTCGATGCGGTGCGGTACTTCAGCTATCTCGACGAGAGGCTCGGCGACTTCACCTCGGACGCCGATCTGCACGAGCGTGTGCGCGTCTATGCCGGCGGCGGCTGGCATCCGTGGACCTACGCGGCGGCCATGGCGTGGCGCCATCGGCGGGCGCTCCGTGAGTGCTCGGTGCTGCGTGTGTTTCAGATGACCGGCGCGCTGCCCGCCGTCATCGTGCGCCGGCGCTTTGGCGTGCCCTTCGTCGCGACCTATGGGTTCTGGTACGAGCGCCTCGCAGGCTCGGCGCTCACGCGTGCCCTGCGGCGCCGCGTCATCTCGCTCGGCCTGGCGGCGGCCGATGCCGTGCTCTGCACGACGCCGGAGCTCGCCGCGTATGTCGGCCGCCGCGTGCCCGCGAACCGGATCCACCTGCTTCCGAACGGCGTCGATACGGCCCTCTTCATGCCCGCGCCGCGGCCGTCGTCGGGGCGTCGTCGCGTTCTCTACGTCGGCCGGCTGGCGCCCGAGAAAAACCTGGGCGCGCTGGTCGAGGCGGCCGCGAAGCTCGGCCGCCGCTTTGACCTCGTGCTGTCGTTCATCGGTGACGGTCCCGTGCGCGGGTCGCTGCAGGCGCACGCCGAATCGGTCGGCGTGGCCGCCGAGTTCACGCCGTTCGTAGAGCATCGGCGGCTGCCCGCGATCTTCGCCCGGGCCGACACGTTCGTGCTGCCTTCCCTCACCGAAGGCCACCCGAAGGTGCTGCTGGAGGCGATGAGCGCCGGCGTGCCGTGCGTGGCGTCGAACGTGGGGGGCAACCGCGCGATCCTGACCGACGACGTCACCGGCCTGCTGTTCGAGCTTTCCGATCCCGGCGCGCTGGCCGATGCGCTCGCTCGCGTCCTCGGCGATGACGCGCTCGCGCGGCGCCTTGCGGCCCAGGCGCGCGCCCAGATCGAGGAACGCTACGATTTGCGTCGCCTCGTCGCTCGCGAGATCGAGGTGCTACGCGGCGTCGCGGCGCGGTGAGCCTGGGGACGCCGCTCGGGATCAGTCACCGTCGGCGCCTGCTTGATGCGGAGCTGGCGCGACGGCTCGGCGACTTCGCCGGCGTCGTGCTCGAGATCGGCGTGAAGCGCACGCGCCGGGGCGCGTTCCGGCCGCCGTCGAGCCGCGTCAGGGCATGGCTGCGCGTCGACCTCGATCACGGGGAGCGACCGGACGCCGTCGCCGACGTCCAGGCTCTGCCCGTGCGGGATGCGAGCGTCGACTGGATCGTCTGTCTCGAGGTGATGCAATACGTCGCTTCTCCGGAGGCGGCGGTGAGGGAGATCGCGCGGGCCCTGCGGCCGGGCGGCGCCACCGTCGTCTCGGCGCCGTTCCTGCACCGCAGCGACGGCCCGACCGATCGTCACCGGTTCACGGAAGTGAGGCTGCGTGAGCTGCTCGCCGGTCCCGGGCTGCGCGTCGACAGCGTGGTCGCCCAGGCCGCGTTCTTCGGGACGCTGGCCAATCACCTGCGGCAGGCGGTGGCGCACGCGCCCGGCCGCTGGGCGCGCTGGCCGCTCGCGCTGGCGACGCGGCCGCTCGAGATCGTGCTGCTCGCCGCCGACCGTCTCGGCGCGGTCCGAGACTCGGCATTCCTTTCCAGCTTCAGCACGGGGTTCGTGGTGGTGGCGCGCAAGACCACGGAGCGTTCGTGACGCTATACTCCGCGCCGATGGCGGGGGCGGGCTACGAGATCGCCGATCACGGCGACCACCGCGTGTTGCGCATCGGCGCTCGAGAGTACCGCACGCACTACAGCGAGGGCATCATCCGGATGCTCATCGAGCGCAAGGGCGTGAACCGAACGCCGCCGTATCTCGGGTACAAGGCCACGCGCGCGCCGCACTTTCTCGGCCCGCTCTTCGCGTGGCTGCGCGCGCGCGGCGCCGCGAACCTCGCGCTGCTCGAGGTCGGGTGCTCCTTCGGCCACATGACCGAATATCTCGCCGAGCAGCGCGAGGTCACATCGATCGAGACGTTCGACACGGACCCGGCATTCGTGGCGATGACGCGCGCGAAGGTGCGCGAGCTCGCGCTGCGCACCGTGCGCGACGTGCGGCAGCTCTCGGGTGACGAGACGCGCGCGCTGCCGTATGCGGATGCCGCCTTCGACGTCGTGCTCGTCATCGGCGTGGTGGAGCACTTGCCGACTCGACTGCGGCGTCACCAGGTCGACGAGTACTACCGCGTCCTCGCGCCCGGCGGCCACATCGTCATCCTCGACACACCGAACCGCTGGTTCCCGCTCGAGACGCATTCGGTCGGTCTGCCGCTCGTGCAGTGGCTGCCGGCGCCGCTGGCGTACCGGTACGCCCGTCGGTTTCGCCGGCGTGCGTTCCGCGACGTCTCCTACGCGGAGTTCGTCGCCGACGGCACCGGCTGGCGCAACGCCACCCTGGCCGAGTGCCTGCCGTCGCGCGGCGCCGACCGGCTGGAGGACGTCACCGAGGCGGCCGGCTACGGCTGGCGCTTCTTCCGCGACACCGCGCGCTCCCGCACGCGCCGCGCGCTGCTGCCGGCGTTCGCCGTAGCCGTCGCGGCGCTGCGGGCCACCGGACGTCCGCCGTCGCTGTGCCTGCCGTACTTCAACCTCTTGTTCCGCCGGACGCCGCGGTGATCTCGGTCGAGATCGCGCACCGGCGCGTCTTCCTCGATCTGCTCGTGGCGCATCGGGAGGAGGACGCGGCGCCGTGACCACGCCGCGCGTATCGGTCCTCATGGCCGTGCGCGACGGCGTGCCCTGGGTGAAGGACGCCGTGGCAAGCGTGCTGGCGCAGACGCTCTCCGACCTCGAGCTGATCGTCGTGGACGATGGCTCCGTCGATGCGACGCCGGCCCTGCTCGCGGACGTCGACGACAGGCGGCTGCTCGTCGAGCGTCAGTCGCGGGCCGGGCTCACGTGCGCGTTGAACGTGGCGCTCGCGCGGGCGTCGGCTCCGCTCGTCGCACGCCTCGACGCCGACGACATCGCGCTGCCCGAGCGTCTGCAGCGACAGGTGGCGTTCCTCGATGCGCATCCGGAGGTCGGCGTCGTGGGCAGCGCCGCGCGGGAGATCGGTGACGACGGCCTCGAGGTGCGCGTGGTTCGCCCTCCGGAAGACCACGTCGCGCTCCGCCGCGCGCTGATTCGCCGCAATCCCATGGTGCACTCGACGGTCACGATGCGTCGTGGCGCCGTCGAGGCCGTGGGCGGCTACGACGCGCGCTTCGCGGTGGCGCAGGACTACGATCTGTGGATGCGACTGCTCGCCGTGACCCGACTCGCGAATCTGCCCCAGACGCTGGTCGTCCGGCGGCTGCTCCCCGGACGCGTCTCCGTTGCGCGCGACACGGACCGGCTGCGTGCGGAGGCGCGGGCCCGCTGGCGCGCCGTGCGGGCCGGTTCGTATCCGGCGTGGTGCGTCGTGTTCGCGGCCCGGCCCATGCTCGTGGCCGCGATCCCGGGCTCCCTGCGGCGTGCGCTGCGCGCCGCCCGCGGATGAGCGCGCCGGCGGGATCGGCCACAGCACCGCCGGGTCCCGTGCTGGAGCTGCTCGTCTCCACGCAGGCCGGTGGAGGACCGCAGCACGTCCTGACCGTGGCGACGTGGCTGCAGGCGCGGGGCTGGCGGCCGATCGTCGCCGCGCCGCGCGACGGCGCGCTGTTCGATCGCTTCCGCGAGAGCGGCATCGAGACCCTGGAGCTGGCCACCAATCGATTTCATCCGCCGACGCTCGCGGGACTCGCCCGACTCGTGCGTCAGCGCGGTGTGCGACTCATCCACTCGCACGGCAAGGGCGCCGGACTGTACGGCCGGCTGGTGGCGCGCGCCGTCGGCGTGCCGGCGGTGCACACGCTGCACGGACTGCACTTCGAGCGCTACGGTTCGGCGGGGCGGGCGGCCTACCTCGCGCTCGAGCGCCGACTCTCGCGCTGGACCCGCATCATCGTCAACGTCTCGCACGCGCAGGAGGCCGAAGGTCTGGCGCTGCGCCTGTTCGATCGGCGCCAGAGCCGGGTCGTCGTCAACGGCGTCGACACCGCGCGCCTCGGCACCGCGGCCGCCGAGCCCGGCGAGGCGCGCGCCGCGCTCGGCGTGCCGTCATCGGCGCCGGTGGTCGGATGCGCCGCGCGCTTCGATCCCATCAAGCGGCTCGACGTGCTGCTGGACGCGGCGGCGCGTGTCGCGGACAGCGCACTGCGCGTCGTGCTCATCGGCCGCGGCGGCGAAGAGCGCCGATTGCGTCGGCGCGCGGCGTCGCTGGGGCTCGGCAGCCGCGTGATCTTCCCGGGAGAGATCCTGGACGCGGCGCGGCTGTTCCGCGGCTTCGACGTGTACGCAGCTACGTCGGCCAAGGAGGGACTGCCGCTCGCGCCGCTCGAAGCCATGGCGCTGGGCGTGCCGGTCCTCGCCAGCGACATCCCCGCGCACCGTGAGCTGTTGGGCGACGCCTCGCCGGCCCTGGTGGCGGGCACGCCGGACGCGGTCGCGCGTGGCCTGCGCCGCCTGCTCGCCGACGGCGCAGCGCGCGCGGCGGTGGCCGCCGAGCAGCGCACGCGCGCACGCAGCGAGTTCGACGTCCGCCAGATGCTGACGACGGTCGAGGCGATCTACGGCGAGGTGCTGGGCCTGTAGTAGTATGGCTCGGATGCGGATCCTGATCACGGGGATCACCGGCTTCGTCGGCAGTCATCTCGCGGAGTTCGCGCTCGACCAGGGGGCGCAGGTGGTGGGCGCGCTGCGCTGGCGCAGCAGCACCGAGCACATCGATCACCTCCTCGAGCGCATCACGCTCATTCAGTCCGAGCTGCGTGACCTTTCGTCGGCGCGTGACCTCGTCGAGCGCGCGCGTCCGGACTACATCGTCCATCTCGCCGCGCAGTCGTTCGTGGGCGCGTCGTGGCAGACGCCGGCCGAGACGCTGATGACCAACGCGATCGGCCAGATGAATCTCTTCGAGGCGATTCGCCAGCTCGGCTCGCACGCGCGCTTTCTCGTCATCGGCTCGAGCGAGGAGTACGGGCTCGTGTATCCGGACGAGCTGCCGATCCGCGAGACCAATCCGCTTCGGCCGCTGTCGCCCTACGCCGTGAGCAAGGTCACACAGGATCTCATGGGCTTTCAGTACTGGAAGAGCTATGGCCTCGACATCGTGCGCGCGCGCGCGTTCAACCACGACGGGCCGCGACGAGGGGATGCCTTCGCGGCCTCGAACTTCGCCAAGCAGATCGCCGAGATCGAGACCGGGCAGCGCGAGCCGGTCGTCCTGACCGGCGATCTGAAGCCCACGCGCGATTTCTCGGACGTGCGTGACGTCGTGCGCGGCTACTGGGATCTCCTCGAGCGCGGGGCGGCGGGGGAGGTGTACAACCTCTGCTCAGGCGTCGACTGGTCGATCGAGCGCATTCTCAACTTCCTGCTGTCGCGCTCGACCGTGCAGGGTGTCGAGCTGCGGACCGATCCCGCGCGGCTGCGTCCCTCGGACATCCTCGCGTTGCGCGGCAGCTTCGAGAAGATCGAGCGCGCCGTGGGGTGGCGGCCGCGGATCCCGCTCGAGCAAACGCTCGACGACGTCCTCGAGTATTGGCGACGACGTATCCGGCCGCGCGCGCAGTAGGAGCGATCGTGCGCGGCGCGCCGGCGCAGCCGCGCGTGGCGCTCGTCCACGACTGGCTCACCGGCATGCGGGGTGGCGAGCGCTGCCTCGAAGTCTTCTGCGAGCTGTTCCCGGAGGCGCCGCTCTACACGCTCCTGCACGTCCCGGGCAGCGTATCCCCCCTCATCGAGCGTCGGCGTATCGTCACCTCGTTCGTGCAGCGGCTGCCGCGCGCCGCCTCGCACTACCGACGCTATCTGCCGCTCTTCCCGGCGGCGGTGCGGCGCTTCGACCTCGCGGACTACGACCTCGTGCTCTCGCTCAGCCACTGTGCGGCGAAGGCCGTGCCGCGCCCGCCGCACGCGCTGCACCTGTCGTACTGCTTCAGTCCGATGCGCTACGTCTGGGATCTCTACGACGACTATTTCGGTTCGCACGCCAGCCTGGCGACTCGCACGCTGATGCCGCCGATCGCCGCCGCCCTGCGGGCGTGGGATCGACGTACCGACGGTGTGGACGGCTTCGTCGCGATCTCTCAGCACATCGCCGAGCGTATCCGGCGCGTGTACGGCCGGAGCGCGGACGTGATCTACCCGCCCGTGGACACCGAACGGTTCCACCCCGTGGCGCGGCCCGACGATTTCTACCTCGTGGTGGCGGCGCTCGTGCCCTATAAGCGGATCGATCTCGCGGTGGCCGCCGCCAACCGGCTGCGCCGGCGGCTGCTGATCGTGGGCGCCGGGCCCGAGGCGCGCCGCCTGCGCGCGCTGGCGGGCCCGACGGTGGAGCTGATCGGCTGGCGGCCGGATGCAGAGGTCGCCGAGCTGTATGCGCGCTGTCGCGCGGTGCTCTTTCCGGCCGTGGAGGACTACGGCATCGTACCGTTGGAAGCGGCGGCGGCGGGACGGCCTACCATCGCGTTGGCGCGGGGCGGCGCGCTGGAGACGATGGTCGGCCTGGGGCGCGGTGATGCGCCGCCGACCGCGGTGTTCTTCGAAGAGCAGACGGAGGAGGCGCTGACGAAGGCGATCCTCGTTTTCGAGGCGGCCGAGCATCGCTTCGACGCGAGCGCCCTCCGCGCGCGCGCCGCCGAGTTCGACACCGCGGTGTTCCGCCGGCGGCTTCGCGAGTATCTCGACGGCCGCTGGGCCGAGGTCCAAGCGCGACGCGCATGCTGAAGGCCCACGCCCGGCTCTTCAAGCAGCTCACGCTGGTCGCCGACGTCGCGGTGATCGCGGGGTGCTGGGTGACCGCGTACTGGCTCCGCTTCTACTCGGGTATCTTCGGGCGCGGCGATATTCCTCCGTTCGGCGACTACGCGCTGCAGCTCGTCCCGATCCTCGTCGTGTGGGGCTTCGCGTTCAAGGCCTTCGACCTC